>ERZ1026874.312-NODE-312-length-31970-cov-11.625161_pt1 | contig 31970 bp, 26 predicted proteins | sample MGYA00380167_ERZ1026874 | MGnify/ENA primary metagenome ERZ1026874 (study PRJEB33269, sample SAMEA4719803) | human gut metagenome | biome: human-associated habitat; feature: organic feature; material: feces | place: Cameroon | collected 2013-10 ...
TTCTGTTTGTAATCAACTTTCCCCCTCACACGGGAATTTCAAAAAACTATTGAGGCGGTCGTCTCGCAGTTCCATCTATGCTAAAAATGTTTGGTTTTTACGAAAGAAATAATCAAAAAATTTATCTTTTAATTCCGAATATTTTCCATGGGGAATCGGAATCTGTATGCCATCTGTCATGGTGATGGCCTTACTGGAAATATTCTGCACATAATCCATATTGATGAGATAGGACCTGTGGCAGCGGACAAATTGTTCGTAATCTTTCAATTGTTCGCACAGATCATCCAATCTGCCGATACTGTCCAGTACTTCTCCGTCCTTACGGTGGAACAAAAGTGTCCGTCCCATCACCTCACAATATTGCAGTCTATCAAGGTCCAGTCTGGTGATTCCGGTTTTGCTGCGCAGGATCAAGCTGTTTTCCTTATCTTTGTGGCATTCCGAAAGTACAGAATCCATCAGTCGGTAAAAACTTTCCTGCCAGATAGGCTTCAACTGGTAGAAATAAGCGCCTACCGAATAAGAATCCACAGCATATTCTGCCGAAGATGTCAGATAGATAATTTTTACCGAAGTATCATACTGCCGGATTTCTCTGGCAGTACTGATACCGTTCTGCGCAGGCATCAGCACATCCAGAAAAATAATATCCAGCCTCGTTCCTCTCTCCACTTCCGCCAGCAGCTCCAGCGGACTGTTAAATGAGACATATACAATATCCTGATTCCGTTCTACCCGATACTTGTCCATCAGCGCACCAAGTTCTCTCAGTACCGACAGATCATCATCACAAAATGCTATTTTTATCATAGGTTTTCTTTCTCAGTTTCCAAACTCATCTGTAATTACCATGACAATTATACGCATACTTGGAGCTTTCAGTCAAACAATATTTCCTCCACTGTTACGAATTGGAATCCACGTTTCTGCAAAACATCCACCACTTCCAGTGCGGCAGTCACAGAGGTATCATAATAATCGTGCATTAAAATAATATCACCGTCTCCGGCCTTTTCCACCACTTTTGCTGCTATACACTCAGCATTATGGGAGCACCAGTCCAGTGGATCAATATTCCACAGTACTGGGAACATATTTAATTCTTTTTCAAAACTTTTGTCCCAGCTTCCATAGGGTGGACGAACGAAGCTCACCTTTTCCCCCGTGATATTTTCCAGGATCTCATTGGTCTTTACCAGTTCCTCCCGGAACGTTTCCCGGTTTCCGGAGGTGAGTTGAATATGACTGTACGTATGGTTTCCGATCAGATGTCCTTCCTCCTGTTCTCTCCGGATAATATTGGGATAATTCTGTGCATTCTCCCCGGTCACAAAAAAAGTTGCCACCACATTTCGTTCTTTTAAACCATCCAAAAGCTGTTCCGTATACCTCGGATGCGGACCGTCATCAAACGTCAGAGCAATCTTTTTCGCCACATCTTCCTCTCCGGCGATCTTCCCGGCCGATACTTCCTGCGAAGCAGGTGTTGTAATATCCTGCCGTTTTCCTCCGGCCCACAGGCATAACATTCCCATGATCATATCAAAGACCAGAATTCCCACCAGCGTTTTTTTCATTTTCATCCATCCGCTTACTGCTTTCACAGAAAATATATGCATCCGGACAAACGGCAATTCCTCGCAGCAAAAAAGGAACTTCGGAATACAGAATTCCAAAGTTCCTTTCTGTTCTATGTCTGTCATCAAATCTTAAATACAGAAATCTCGTTCTTGAGGCCTTCCATATTCTGATCCAGTACTCCTGCCGTACTGCTTAACTTTTCGACATGCTCCAAAAGCTTATTTGCCACATCATTAACAGTCTCGGCACTTCCCGCAGTCTCTTCGATGATATCCGAAATATTCTTCACTGCCGCTACCGCTGCACTACGTTCGCCATCAGCCTTTTCTGTACTTGCTGCAATATCCTTCAATCCCTCGATCAGCTGCCCCATGCGAGCCTGCATCTCACGGAATACTGCAATTACCTCGTCCACTGCCTTGGTCTGAAGCTCTACCATCGACTGTGCCTGGCTCGCGCTGTCTACACTGTTCTGCGTCTGTGCAGTAATGTTCGCAACATTGTTGCTGATCTCTCCGGCTGCCTTGGCGGAATCATCTGCCAGCTTGCGGATCTCTTCCGCTACCACAGCGAAACCTCTTCCGGCCTCTCCCGCTCTGGCGGCCTCAATGGAAGCATTCAGGGACAACAGATTCGTCTGCTCCGTAATCTCCGTGATCGTACCGACAAAGCTGTTGATGATCTCGGATTCCTTACGAAGAGATTCGATACTGTCACTTACCTTCGCAGTCATCTTGGTCGTCTCACCGGCTCTGTCACCCAGTACCTGTACGATCTCCATTCCCTTGTTGATCATACCCTCGGTCTCATCCACCAGTTTCTCAACACGTTCTACCACGCGGCTTACTTCCTGCATTTCATTGGAGAGGACATCTGTCTTCTCCACACATTCCTGTGCGTGTCTGGATTGTTCTTCCATGCCTTCGTTGATCTCTCCGATGGCCTTGGTAATATCCTGGGAATACTCATGGATCAATTCGGAAGCCTGTCCCACATTCTGCGCAGAAACTTCTAATTCTCCGGTGGCATTGCTTACCTGATTTACCAGCTTCTTGGTATTCGTGATCATATTGGTCGCGGATCCTGCCAGATCCTGGAACTCATCGTGGCCCTTGGCAGATACCGTCACGGTCAGATCGCCCTGTGCCACATCACCGAACTTTCTGGAGATGCGTTTCATGTTGTTCTCAATACCGACTGTAATAAAGATACCCACGATCACTACGATCACACAGGCCAGAATTACCAGGCCAATCGTCATATTTCGGATCTCCATAGCCTGGCTGGTCACCACACGCATAGGTACCAGTGCGCAGGTGGTAAAGCCCACTTCCGCGCTGCGGCTATATATAAAGAGGTATTTTTCTCCACGGAAATCCACTTCCGCGGTACCGGAATCCGATACTGCCTGATCCATTACTTCATTATAAAAATCCTGCTCGGCGAATACATTCTCATCCTCAGCCAGAGTACTCTCTTCACCGTCTTCCAGCTGCTCCACTACCAGTTCTCTTCCACCCGGAGTGATAAATCCGATGACACTGTCATCACCGATATCGATCTCCTTCAAAAAGTTTGTAATAGCCAGAGGCTTCATGTCAATAACAACGCAGGCATTATTAGACTGGCTCATCATCTGGAAAGACATTATGTAGTCCTGCTGCGTCTCTTTTACCTTGTCATCCAGCACCGGATGACTGTCGATCCACTGCTGGATGCTTCTTCTGCCCTCGCCGGAGGCTACCGACTCCTTATATTCATCCAGGAATCCATCTACGCCGGAAGAAAGCTTGGTAGACAAAAGTCCCACACCTTCCTTGGGAATAATGTGCATATGGCTGATGAATGGGTTGGACGTCTGCACCGACAACAGATTCGATTTCGTGGATGTCAGGAAATTCAGCTTGTCTACCGGATTGTCCTCGTACATTCCCAGGAAATATTTCCGCAGATCATCGTCATACGCATACTTCAATCCCTCGGAACGGATAAAATCGCAGGTCATCTCCAAGTATTCTGTCGCCATGCGCACAGTCTGTAACGTGGAATCTGTATATTTCTCACTTAAGCCTTCCGCAGACTTCTGATATGCCGAAATGCCGATAATGATCATGAACACGATTGGCACCAGGAAACATACTACGATCTTATTGCGTATACTGAACAGTTTGGAGCTTTTCCCACTCCTGCCGGATGTCTTCTTCGGTGTCTTTGTCTTTACAGCCTTCTCCTTCGGTACTTTTGTCACCTTTTTCTCAGGTTTTGGCTTCTTTTTGGAAGCTTTCTCTTTTTTCCCCGCAAAAAGAGACTTTTTGGGTTTCTCAACATTCGTACTCATACAATATCCTCCGGTACATGTAATCATATTAAGAAGTATACCATAATTTTTGCTATAATGAAACAACATTTTATGCGTTTTGTTATATTTTTTTGCGCAATTTTAACAAAAATCCATCTTTTTTAGGAATGTTTCTGTGAATTTTACCTGCTCCGCCAGATTCAATATCTGAATCTGTAATTCGTGCCATCTGCGCAAATCATCCCATGATTGCAGCTGTCCGGTCAGTATCCTGTTTCCCACCAGTGCCGCACCACTAAGTGCCGTGTTGCCGCCGGTCACTGTACGATCTGTCAGTTCCTTCGGAAGCAGTCCGATGGCGGCAGCTGCCTTCGGATCCAGATAATAGCCAAAACCTCCTGCCAGCACTACCTTGGAAATATCCGAAAGTCTGATTCCATAGCTTTCCGTCAGGATCTCTATGCCTGCGGCAATGGCTCCCTTCGCCAACTGTACCGCACGCACGGCTTCTTTCGTCACAAGTACATCTCCGATACGGATCCCCCTCGTGAAATATGGTTCCTTTAACAGTCCCTGCCGATCCATCAGTCCTTCTTCCAGAAGCTTTTGTAACAATTTCACCATATCCGCACCCCAGATACCACGGTTTGCCCCACCCTCGAAGGCAGGTCCTGCCGCTGTGGCACAGGCATACAGCTTCTGTCTGTTCCCCAACGCCATCTCACCGTTGGTACCCAGATCGATGAGTAGCATAGGTTCCTCCTGCTCCAGCATTTGACAGGCCAGTATTCCCGCTGTGATGTCCCCGCCGACAAAGGCAGACAATCCGGGAATAATATGACAGGGAACGCCTGCGATCTGTGTGTCTGTGGCTCCGCAATGACTTACCCGAAAAGGGGCCCTGCCCAGCTCTGCCGGATCCCAGCCCATCAGCAGATAGGTCATAGTGGTATTCGCCGCAATGACCATATGTATAGACTCCCGTGGCTGCAGCTTTTTGGAAAACCGCTGTACTCCCTTTTCAATGAGGTCCAGAACTTTTTTCTGCATATCCGCAGCTTTCCCCGGATCCCTTGCCGCCTCTATCCGGGAGAGTACATCAGCACCGTAGCTGACCTGTGGATTCACACTCGGAAAGCTGTCCACTACTTTACCGTCTGCATCATAGAGCTGCATAGCAATGGTGGTAGTTCCGATATCCACTGTCATCAGCCGGATACCTTCCGTATTCTGCAAAGATAACGGAGGAAGCTCCAATTTTTCCGTCACCACCTGCATCCCCCGGATCACTCCGGGACATCTGCCGCAGCCGGTGCAGATCAGACATCTGGTTCCCTTTTTCCCTGTAAGACTGCTGGTTGTATTATACAAACTGATTCCTCTCCTCATTGTAATGATAATCGATGGATGCCAGCTTGTCCCTGATCTCCTGTTCCTTCACATCCAGATCATCGCAGAGCTGCTCCAGGCTTCCGTAGTAGTCACGGAGTTTCAGATTGATAAAGCTTAATAACATGACCGGATCCTGTGGTATCATAAAAAAACCTCTCTTTTTAAATTTTATTAATATTATCTTAAACGAAAAAAGCGAAAATGACAAGTCTGCCACTTTCGCTTTTCGTATTACTCTTTATTTATTTTTTAGAGCCTTTCTCACATTTTGCGGAAAGCTTGTCGTCCTCTACGGTAATGACGATGGTATCGCCCTCCTCCACCTGATCTGCCAGGATCATCTTGGCAGCCAGGGTCTCCACATACTTCTGGATATAACGCTTCAGAGGTCGTGCACCATAGACCGGATCATACGCGTTATCCACGATGTACTGCATAGCCTCGTCCGACAGACGGATCGTCAGCTGTTTATCCTCCAGACGCTTGTTGAGATCGGCAATGATCAGATGAATGATACCGCCGATGTTATCCTTGGTCAGAGGCTTGAACAGAATCGTCTCATCCAGACGGTTCAGAAATTCCGGACGGAAATGAGCCCGCAGGTCGTTCATGACTGCTGCCTCTGCCTCCGGCTTGATGGTGCCGTCTTCGTTGATGCCATCCAGCAGATAGCTTGCGCCGATGTTGGAGGTCATGATCAGGATCGTATTCTTGAAATCTACGGTACGACCCTGAGAATCGGTGATACGCCCGTCATCCAGTACCTGTAACAGTACATTGAATACGTCGGGATGGGCTTTTTCGATCTCATCGAACAATACTACGCTGTAAGGTTTTCTCCGGACAGCCTCGGTCAGTTGACCGCCCTCTTCGTATCCTACGTATCCGGGAGGCGCACCGATCAGACGGGAGACAGAATATTTCTCCATGTATTCGCTCATATCGATACGGACCATGTTGTTCTCATCGTCAAACAGCGCTGCTGCCAGGCTCTTCGCCAATTCCGTCTTACCTACACCGGTAGGCCCTAAGAACAGGAAGGAACCGATGGGCTTGCTGGGATCCTTGATACCGGCTTTGGAACGGATGATGGCTTCGGTAACCTTGGTCACACCTTCGTCCTGTCCAACCACACGTTTGTGCAGTTCCTCGTCCAGATGAAGGGTCTTGTTACGTTCACTCTCAGTCAGTTTAGCTACCGGGATGCCGGTCCAGCGGGAAATGATCCTTGCGATCTCTTCCTCCGATACCTTTTCATGTACCAGCGACATATCCGATTCGCCGACCTTATTTTCCTCCTGCTCCAGCTGTTTCTCCAGTGCAGGAAGTTCACTGTATTTTAATCTGCCCGCATTTTCATAGTCTCCTTCCCGCTCTGCGATCTGGATCTCGTTGTTGATACGGTCTCTCTCCTCACGCAGCTTGGAAAGCTTATCTACGGATGCCTTCTCGTTATCCCACTGTGCCTTTCTCGTATTGAACTGATCCTTTAACTCTGCCAGTTCCTTCTGCAGATCAGCCAGACGTTCCTTACTGATCCGGTCATCCTCTTTTTTCAGAGCAGTCTCCTCGATCTCCAGCTGTGTCACCTTACGCTGCAGTTCATCCAGCTCCGTAGGCATACTGTCCATCTCGGTCTTGATCAGGGCGCAGGCTTCATCTACCAGGTCGATTGCCTTATCCGGCAGGAATCTGTCGGTGATATAACGGTTGGAAAGTACGGCTGCACTTACCAGTGCATTATCCATGATCTTAACACCATGATATACTTCATAACGATCCTTCAGTCCACGCAGGATAGAAATCGTGTCCTCCACAGTAGGTTCCTCGACCATAACCGGCTGGAAACGCCGTTCCAGAGCAGCATCTTTTTCAATATACTGTCTGTATTCATCCAGGGTGGTAGCACCGATACAGTGCAGTTCACCACGGGCCAGCATAGGTTTTAACATATTGCCTGCATCCAAAGCGCCATCTGTCTTACCGGCACCGACGATGGTATGCAGCTCATCAATGAACAGAATGATCTGTCCGTCGCTGTTCTTCACATCATCCAGTACAGCTTTCAGACGTTCCTCAAATTCACCTCTGTATTTTGCGCCGGCTACCAGTGCGCCCATATCCAGTGCGAAAATCTTCTTGTCCTTCAGTCCCTGCGGTACATCACCTTTTACAATACGCTGTGCCAGTCCTTCCACAACAGCGGTCTTACCAACACCGGGTTCACCGATCAGTACAGGGTTGTTCTTCGTTTTACGGGACAGGATACGTACTACGTTACGGATCTCACTGTCTCGTCCGATGACAGGATCCAGCTTCTGGTTTCTCGCTTTCTCCACCAGATCCTGACCGTATTTTTCGAGAGTGTCATAAGTAGCCTCCGGATTATCACTGGTGACTCTCTGGTTGCCTCTTACGGTAGACAGTGCCTGTAAAAAACGCTCTCTTGTGATGCCGTATTCCTTCCAGATCTCGGCGATCTCCTTGTTGGGATTTCTGATCATAGCAAGGAACAGATGCTCAACGGAGACATATTCATCTCCCATCTGCTTTGCCTCATCCGATGCGCTGACCAGTACCTTGTTCAGATACTGACCGACATAAGGCTGACCGCCCTGCACCTTTACTCTTTTCTCCAGAGCCTGTTTTGCACGGTTTACAAAGTGATCCTTCTGGATCTCCATCTTCTCCACAAGCTTCAAGATCAGGCTGTCATCCAGTGTCAGCAGACTGTACAGCAGATGCTCCTGCTCGATCTCCTGGTTGCCATATTCCATGGCGAGCTTTTCACAGCCGTTAACGGCTTCTATGGATTTCTGTGTAAATTTATCAATATTCATAATCGTTCGCCTCCTCACATAAGGTTATGCAATTTGCAAGTGTTCAGAGCCATTAAATATTGCCTGAGCTTTGTTGAATGCCTGTATTGATAAAAAGCTTTCACAATATTTATTTGGCATAGAACAGACTCACAGGCTTTCTGTTTCATCTGTTCTATTGTTACTATAACACTAATTCAAAGAAAATCAATTAAGAAATTATAAACTTTATATAGAATCTTTGGAAAATTATTTTTTTCTTCTGCATGGGTCTATACAGGAAAAAATGGCGCTCAGATACTTTTTCTGGCATAAAATCATACAAAATGTTTCCCTTTGGGTCTATAGAAAAAAATTAACTTTCCAGATACTCATTTCCCATGTTTTAAGTACCTAGACGACATTTTTTTCTGCATAGACCCATATACCGCAAAAATTGCTAAAATACAGTAGTGAAAAGTACCTGTGGATCACTTTTTCCTCTATAGACCCAAAATGGCTCTGCCCGGTGTCATGTCTGTAAACATAACGTCCGACCAGAGCCATTTCTCCTTTTACGTTAGCAAAAGCTGACGATAAAACCTTATTTGGAGGTAATTCCCTTCACTTCATATCCTGCATCCACCACAGCCTTGGTCAATACCTCATCTGCCACATCGGAAGCCAGTTCAACGGTAGCGTTTTTCTGCTCCAGGCTCATGGTTACGACCTTCACGCCTTCTACTGCCTCCAGTGCTTTCTGTACGGTTCCGGTGCAGTGATTGCACATCATTCCTTCGATACTGATTACTTTTGTCATTGTGTTTGTCCTCTCTTTCTCTTTTTCTTTCTCTTGATTGCTTTTACTATTTTGATCTGCAGATGCTTCCAGCATACACTGTTTTGCATTTGCAGCATCCTGCTTTGTTACCTGCTCTGTTGCTTGTTTTGTCTCTGCTTGTTCTGTCCGTTCTGCTTCCGGTGCTCCTTTTTTCAGTGGGGTGAATCCGCTCTTAAAGCCTCTCAGCCGCAGGGCATTTCCCACAACGAAGATACTGCTTAAGCTCATGGCTGCCGCACCGAACATGGGATTCAGCCGGATCTGGAACGCCGGATACAACACACCGGCTGCCAGAGGGATGCCGATGCAGTTGTAGAAAAATGCCCAGAACAGGTTTTCCTTAATATTGCGGATCACAGCACGGCTCAGCTTCATGGCGGTCACCGCATCCCGCAGGTCGTTTTTCATCAGGATGATGTCGGCACTCTCCATGGCGACATCTGTACCTGCGCCAATAGCCATACCCACATCTGCTGCCGCCAGTGCGGGCGCATCGTTGATACCGTCGCCAATCATGGCTACCCTGTGTCCCTGTGCTTTCAGTTCACTGACCTTTTTCTCCTTATCCTGCGGCAGTACCTCTGCCACGACTTCGGAGATACCAAGCTTCTGCCGTACGGCTTCTGCGGTGCGGCGGTTATCTCCGGTCAGCATGATGACTCTGACGCCCATTTTCTCCCATGCGTTGATTGCTTCATAGGAGGTGGCTTTGACAGTATCCGATACTCCGATAATGCCTAAGAATTTTCCTTCCTGCGCCACCAGAAGCGGTGTCATGCCTTCGTCTGCCATCCGGTTCAAGCCTTCTGCGGCTCCCTGCGGCAGTGAGATATTCTTCTCCTGTAAAAAAGCGAGATTGCCTACATAGAACTTCGTGCCTGCCGGGATTATTACGTTGTCGGTATGCGATAGTGCGTTTTCCGCCATCAGGTTCTGTTTTGCGGTCTTGCCGGAGACATCTGTGGTGTCGTTTTGTTTTCCGGCATAAAACACCGCCGTGGGGCCGTCATTTTTTGCAGCTTCCGCAGCATAAAAATCCGCTGCCAGCGCACCTTCCACACCACGCCCGAAGGTCGCCTTGAAATCCACGATCTCCGGAATTGTCAGCCGGAAGCTTTCCGCATATTCCACTACCGCCTCCGCCAGGGGATGCTCACTTTTTTTCTCCAGTGCCGCCGCGATCTGCATCATGGCATCCGCAGGGAAATCACTCTGATAACCGCCTACTTCTTCTACCTTTAACTTGCCGCTTGTGATGGTTCCGGTCTTGTCCAGTACCACGGTGTCGATCTCCTTAGCCTGCTGTAAGGCTTCCCCGGTCTTGATCAGGATGCCGTTACCTGCTCCTACGCCGGTCCCCACCATGATAGCCACCGGAGTAGCCAGTCCCAGCGCGCAGGGACAGGAAATCACCAATACGGCAATGGCTGTGGAAATAGCGAATTCCGCAGTGGCGCCGTTTAGCAGCCATACGACCAGAGTGATCAGGGAAATGGTCATGACCGTAGGCACGAAGACCCCTGCCACCTTATCTGCCAGCTGTGCAATGGGAGCCTTGCTGGCGCTGGCTTCTTCCACCAGGCGGATGATCTGTGCCAGCGTCGTATCATCGCCGACACGGTCTGCACGACATTTTAAGAAACCTGCTTTGTTCACGGTAGCGGAGACCACATGGTCGCCCGCCTGCTTCTCCACAGGGACGCTCTCTCCGGTGATGGCTGCTTCGTCCACACTGGAGTTACCCTCCAGCACGATGCCGTCCACCGGTACCAGACTTCCGGGCTTTACCAGGAAAATGTCGCCCTTTTGCAGGCTCTCCGTAGGTACTTCCTTCTCCTGTCCGTCCTCAGTTACAAGGATTGCCACCTTAGGTGCCAGATTCATCAGCTTGGTAATAGCCTCACTGGTCTTGCCCTTGGAACGGCTTTCCAGATATTTTCCGACCGTGATCAGGGTCAGGATCGTACCGGAGGATTCAAAATACAGATCGTGGGAATAATGCTCTACTACTGCCATGTCACCGTAGCCTAAGCCATAGCTGATCCGGTACATGGCGAAAATGCCGTACACAAGCGCCGCGCCGGATCCTAAGGCGATCAGGCTGTCCATGTTCGGACTGCGGTGCGCCAGGGTTTTAAATCCTACGGAGAAAAACTTCCGGTTCACATACAGAATCGGCAACAACAGTAAAAACTGTGTCAATGCAAAATTCATGGCGTTGGCATTGCCGTGCATGGTGTTCACAATAAATGCTGGGACCGGAATCCCAAACCATTCTTTGAGCATGTGGTGCATGGACACATACATTAACGGGATCAGGAAGCCGATGGAGATTCCAAGCCGCCATTTCATGGCTCTTGCATCCGCATCCAGCTTCTGCTGCAATTCCTGCTTGCCGTCGGCTACGGGCCTTCCTATACTTCCCTCATTCCCGGAAGTGCTCTGTCCGCCTGCACCTGCCGCACTGCCTTCGGTCATTACCGAAGCACCGTATCCTGCTTTCACCACAGCATCAATGATTTCCGTCGAAGTGATCTTCGTCTCGTCATAGGTCACATCCATGGTCTCTGTCAGTAGATTCACGGATGCTTTTTCCACATTTTCCAGTTTATTGACTGCCTTTTCCACATGCGAAGAGCATGCAGAGCAGGACATTCCCGTTACATGATATCTTTCCTTCATAAAAATACCTTGCCTTTCCATAACCTACTCATAACCTGCAAAGTTTCTGTTATTTTCTGTGCCTTACCGCACAAATTTACAGTTTTATCTGCAGTCATGCCTCTACTTATTTCAATTTTTTCACCAGATCCACTGCTTCCTCTACGATAGCAGTATTCCCCTTCCGGATCTCTTCCACCACGCAGGTCTCCATATGCTCCTTCAGGATCGCATAGCCAAAAGCCTGCAGGGCACTCTCCACCGCAGCTACCTGCGTCAGGATATCTCCGCAGTAGCGGTTCTCTTCCAACATCCGGCTGATACCGTTCAGCTGGCCCGTCATGCGGCTTAAGCGGTTCTGTAATTGTTTTCTTTCTTTTTCAGAGCGGGGTGTTGCTTTCTGATGACAATGACAGCATTCCATGCCCTTCTCTTCTAATTTTTCTTCTAATTTCTCTTCTATTTGTTCTGCCATACTTTCTCCCATTGTTCACTATATGCTGAAGGACTCATTGTTGCAGCTATGCAAAATACCCCACAGGGGTATCTCGTCTTTCTACAAGATATACCCCCGTGGGGTATTTGTCAAGAGGTATTTCGAAACAGTCACTTTTTATCACGCCACTCACATATAATGCGAGTCATACGACGTTCAATGTCAATGCGCGCCGTTTTGCACTCCCCTGGATATTTTTTTGCTGCACTGAATGCCAGTGTGACAAAGAGTGCAGAACCGATGGGCAACATGGTCCTGAGCATCCCCTCCGGGAAAACAAAGTGTGTGCCGTGCTCATATATGGCTGCCTCTACTTCACAGGTGTGCGGTTGCACCGCAAGACGTTTCTCCATGCGGCGGATGTATTTTGCAGTGTCCCATAGAGCGTCATCCTCTGCACCGACAAGAAACAGCTTGCCACGGATATTCTCGACCTTTATGAATTCCTCTTCCGTTATCGGGTGCGCCGCTTCGGAGTCGTCAAACAGCTTGCGCGAGGCTACCATATTGCCGGTGCGTTTGGACTCCTCCGAGATTGTATGCCAATAGTCGGGATGCTTATAGCAAAACGGCATGTAGGGCAGGGGCTTGCCCTTGTAGGAGAAGAGCGATTCACCCTCTATGGGCCATTCCTTGCAACCGTCCTTTTTCCCCTGCATGAACCCCTGCCATACGAAATCACTTGGTGTCATTGCGACGGTCAGCGAAATATCATCGAATATCGAAGCCGCCGTCAGAGCGAGAGTTCCCGTAGTTGAGGCCCCCGCAATACCTATCTTTGCGCTGCCGTGCGATTTGAGCCATGCTATCGCTTTTTCGATGCACTCAAGCGGGTAGTTGTGATGACTATAGTCCTTTTTTGCCGGTGACATGGTCAATACGTTTACGCCGAGGCGAAGCAGCCATTTTACCGCAGAGCGCGCCATATGATCCTCAGGATCGTCGCCGAGCATAGCGATGACGGTGCAGTCCGAGCCGCCCTTGCATTCCCAATATGCTCCGTAAAATCCGTCACTTTTTACATCAAAATGAATGTGTTTCATTATAATTGCTCCTTTCCAAAACGGATCCTTACGATCTGCATCTTCATGATTCTGTCACCGGTCTTGGCAAGGAAACGGAATACCCCGCTGACGGAAGGGTCTCGAAGATCATTGTAGCCCAGCATATAGCCCCGGCTTGTGACCTGTAATCTGCTGTCCCACGGGGAAATCTCACTTTTCGCATCCGAAACCGCAAAATACGCGCCCACATCCTGAATTTTAGCGCTCCTTAACCATGTCTTTGCTATCATCTTAACCGCTGTCCGGTTCGCTGCGTCAAATACCAACACACTACCGGGAAAACTGTCAGCCATTGCCTGTACCAGCGTCCTGACTTGCTCCGTCAGAAAATAATAGAATACTCCGGAGGCAAAAAATATTGCCCCACCGGATGCATCGATTTTAGTAAACCATTCCGTATCATTCAAATTGCAGGGAATATTTTCCTCACGGTCCCCAGCGGGCAGTAATTGATTGCGTACGGCGATAACATCCGGAAAATCCAGATTGTAAATTTTACAGCTGCCATTGTCACAGGCTCTTCCGGTACTGTCAAGTCCACAGCCCAGATTGACCACCGCCGCATCGGGATGGTCTGCCAGATAATTTTGTACCTCCCACGCAAGGTCATTCTGCCGCATGGCAACCTCCAGCGAACCGAAACGTTGCATCAGGCCGTGGGATTTTTTCTCCACCTGAGAAAAGTCATAGTCGATCTGGTCGATCAGGTGTACCGCCATCTCGTCCCGATAAAGGTTCGGATACAACTCCGAGCATAGCTTTCGGGAATAAAGCGGGATGATCAATGTCTCCTGTACGGTGTTCTTCTCAATCTTGTATTTCATGGACGTCTCTCACTTTCTTGCATTTTTGCCATTTCTTTTTCGTTAGTTTTGTCTAACCATTGTATAGAGCTATGTGGTTAGTTCGTGCTAACTTACATATCTTAGAAAAGCCGCATTGCTGCGGCCTTTCAGCTGACTGTTTTTGGTTTCCGTTCTTATTATACTGAACTTCTTTCCGTTTTGCAAGGTAGATTTAGTAAGATTCCCATGGTGATCAAAAGAATTCCCCCGAAAAGTAACATGATTTCCATTACATAAGTTGCAATGCCTTCTCCCGTCTTCGGTACTACGTCCAATTCCTGCGTCACTGCCTGTGTTGCAGCAGGCTGTGCATCAGAACTGTTGTCATCGTTTCCTTTAGAATCCTCATGAGAGCTTCCACCGGTACTGGTACCTGCGGTCGTCTTTTCCTTTTTCACAATGACATAGGTAGAAAACTGATTGGTCTCGAAGGTAACTTTTCCATCGATCACTTTCGTAGGCAATGCAGTGGTAGTTCCGTTATGATCTCTCACCACCACATAGTCATAATTTGCATCGTAATTGTTAATTCCAAGGCTTAAGGTGATCGGATTGGTAAATTCCGTAATCTTTGTTTCCCAGTTCGTGCCATCCCCTTTGGCTACGATCTGGTTCAGATCCAGTTCCACTGCCTGTGCCGATACCGCTCCTGCCACTTTCTGCTGTGCCGCCGCCATATCGTATCCGGTGCTGTCAGCAACTGTCAGCTGCAGATTGCCGCTTCCAGCTGCATTGGCGCCGTTGCTGATGGATGCGGAAGTCACTTCCTTTGCTGCCGAAGTATCCACCGTATCCTCCGCTTTTTCAAAGATTCCTTTAAAATGGATCTGGGTATTTGGCATCGTGAAGGTAAATGTGGAAACATCCTTTGCCGCTGCCAGGCTCATCCCATTTAGTGAAACTCTCTTCAACTGGTATCCGTAATCCGGCTTCAGCTCCACGGTAACCTTATCCCCCGGCTGTACCACCAGATTCCCGCCTCTGTTGTCTCCTGCATTGTTTCCATAAGGATCGTTGGTCTTGGGTGCAGCATCATTTATCTGAAGGATCCGGGCTGTACCATGCTCCAGGTAAGCATCCTCTCCGTAGGTTTTCGAATCATATCCCCAGGTTATGGTAAATCTCCATTTGTCCACCTGAATAGAATAGGTTCTTTTTTCTGTCCATGTCACCGCATTCTCCTGTGAAGTTCCGGCTCCCTGTATCATGTATTTTCCGGAACCGCTGTTAAGTACATATACTTTTACCGTGTCCACAGACTCGTCCACTCTGTATTCTGCTCCATCCAAGGTAATTTTATTTTCGCTGATCCATTTTCCCAAAGTCTTATAAATATTTTCAATTCCTATATAGATTTCGATATTATTTTTTTGCCATGTGGTATAATCTTTTGAAGATATCCCATCACCGTCTAATCGAAAACAGATATTGTTTCCCGTTCCCGGATTCGGTCCGGGGGCATTTCCTCCCGATGTATCGAAACTGGGTTCAAATTTCAGATCCACATTTTCTACCTTGGTTTTATAAATGTACGAAGTACCATTTGTGTTCATGCTTGCTACTGCAATGCTCTGACCATTCACCATAAAGCTTCTCAGCACACAATCCTTGCCTGGTGTCAGTGTTATGGTAATCTCTGTTCCTGCTGGCACATCCGCCTGTGCAGCATCCCCCTGTAATCCGGCTCCTTCTATTTTCATACTACCGGCAGCATATTGGAATACACCATCCTGCATACTTTTCCACTGTGTATGATCATCCGCACCCACCTTATATGTCTGGCTGCTGTCCTCTGCTCTTACATGAAATTCCGGCAAAACTCCCAATATCAGCACCATTGCCAGTAAAAAACCAAATATCGTTCTTCTGCTTTTGTTCATCTGCGCAAGTCCTCCCTTTATAATATACTTATATATATTCATAGGATACCTGCCTTTTTCAAGTTGACATTTGTCTCAACCCGCCAAATCCACGCATTTTCTGCATTCGTGGGTATCACAATGTCAATTCGTCTCCCATACCCACGCTTTCTCTGCTCCGTGGGTATCACATCGTCAATCTGTCTCTCATACCCACGCTTACTCTGCTCCGTGGGTATCACATCGTCAATCCGTCTCTCATACCCACGCTTTCTCTGCTCCGTGGGTATCACATCGTCAATCCGTCTCTCATACCCACGCTTACTCTGCTCCGTGGGTATCACATCGTCAATCTGTCTCTCATACCCACGCTCCCTCTGCTCCCTGGGTATCACATCGTCAATCCGTCTCTTATACCCGTGCTCCCTCTGCTCCGTGGGTATCACATCGTCAAGCCGTCTCTCATACCCGCGCGACGTGCGTCGCAAGACACCATGGCAAAAAAGAGTCTTGCTTGCGAGATTCTCCGCCTGCAGCGGGTCGCTTTTGCGACATATTTCATAACCGCCGCAGTGCGATCCCTGCGGAGCTTTTTAATTCATAGGAAGAAATTTCCTATGAATTTAAAAAGCACAGTCCCTCACAGGGCTGTGCCTTTCTCGTTCTCTCGCTATTTCTTATCTTCTTCCCAGTTGTAGTAGAACTGGATCAGTCCGATGCGGCTCCTGGTACCGGTCTTCTCATTCAGTGCAGAAACATGCCGGTAGAGCATCGCACGGGATACAAAGAGGCTGTCGGCGATCTCCTGCATACCATCATCGGACAGCAGCAAAAGCTGCAACACTTCCTGCTCCCGTTCCGTCAGATCAAAATAATTTGCAAATCTCTCCAGCCGGCTCTGACTGCCGGACATTTCACGGCTTTCCATTCCTTCGGGAGCCTTTACAATCTGCGTACAACTATAATACCACAGCAGCGCCACGTTGATCAGCACGAACAATACCAGTGCCAGTACTGCCGTCAGGATATGATTTTCTCCGGTCAGCAGGCTTACGGAAGCTACTCCCGTGATCACAGCGCCCAGATTGTTCGCCACTCTTCCCATACCTGCCCATAGCCTGCCATCCTGCATGCGATAGGACAGCTGGAAAAATCCGTTCGTGAAAAACACCACGAAAAATCCCGCAGACACATAGAAGATCAACAGTCCCGGCAGAAACGGTCCACCGCTTTCGATGATCAGCACACAGATAGTCGACAGGATCGTCACCGCATACATGATCAGTCCACGATATCTTCCGTTATTCAGATCAAACAGTACTCCTGCCAGCAATCCGCTGAGTGCTAAGAACAGTCTCGGCCACTGACCGATATCCATGGTACCTGCAGCATGTGCCAGGGTCACAGCGTTGTCCAGCGTTGCGAAGATACAAGTCATCAGAACAACCGTCACCAGTAATGCCACACCTGCCAGCCGGGGATTCTTCCATGATATCTGCTCCGCAGTAACACCTTCCTGCGCGTTTTTCACCGACATCATTTCTCCGTCCTCTGCCTTCTGTCTCCTGTGATATCCAGACAGTGCATTCTGCGCCATTCCGACAGTCAGTACCCACAGCATCACACAACTTACCGCCAGGAAGATACCTTCCACTGTCTCTCCCCACAGCAGATTGTGATTCAGAAACTGAAGGAGCAGCCCCACAGCATAAGCCACACTCACGATCTTTGCCGGATGCCTGCTTCCCTTAAGCAGCTGTGCTGCCAGGTAATGTGTCCTGCTGCCCAGATATCCCAGTATCAGGAACAGAAAACACCCGCTGCCCAATAGTACCCGGTACCCGGTCCCGGCAAACAGCAGTACATATCCTGCAATCACCGGCACCGGCAAGAAGAATCCCGCTGCTTTGAACGCAGTGGGATTCCCGGATTTGCTTTTCCATTTTTCTATCAGAGAATATGCCAGAAAACCCAGTGCACTGACTCCCAGAATATAACTCTGCGCCAGCACTACTCCTGTGGGATCCGTATATAACGCCATCCGGTTATCAAACAGATACTCTGTTCCTAAAAATACAAAATAGAAAACTGCTAATGAAAGCATGGTCTCTCCTTAAACAGACTGGAAACCGCCTTCCAGATCCTCAATGATATCATCAATATTCTCCGTACCGATAGACAGACGAATCGTATTGCTGTATATTCCCTGCTCATTCAGCTCTTCCTCAGACAGCTGTGCATGGGTGGTGGAAGCCGGATGGATGACCAGAGACTTCACATCTGCCACGTTTGCCAGAAGCGAGAACAGCTCCAGATTATCACAGAACTTTTTCGCTGTCTCCTTGCCGCCCTTGATCTCGAAGGTGAAGATGGAACCGCCTCCGTTCGGGAAATATTTCTGATACAATGCCTGCTGCTCCGGATCGGTGGATACGGAAGGATGATGCACACGCTCTACCTGCGGATGATTGTTCAGATACTGTACAACCTTCAGTGCATTCTCCACATGACGCTCCACGCGCAGAGACAGTGTCTCCAGTCCCTGTAAGAAAATAAAAGCATGGACAGGGGAAATGCAGCCGCCCATATCACGCAGGAGCATTGCACGGATAGCAGTCACAAAAGCCGCGCCCGGTGCTGCCTTGGTGAAAGTCACACCATGATAGCTGGGGTTCGGAGTGCACAGATGAGGGAACTTGCCGCTGGCCTCCCAGTCAAATTTACCATTCTCAACGATCACACCGCCTAAACTGGTGCCGTGACCGCCGATGAATTTGGTTGCGGAATGTACCACGATATCTGCGCCGTACTCAAAAGGACGTACCAGATAAGGAGTAGCAAACGTATTGTCCACTACCAGAGGCACCTTGTGCGCATGGGCGATCTGTGCCAGACGCTCGATATCTACTACATCAGAGTTGGGATTGCCCAGGGTCTCGATGTAGAGAGCCTTGGTGTTCTCCTGAAAGCTTGCTTCGATCCTGTCATAATCGGAAGGAGCCACGAAAGTAGTGGTCACACCATAGTCCACCAGGGTATGCGCCAGCAGATTGTAGGTTCCGCCGTAAATATTATTTGCAGAAACAATATGATCTCCCTGTTTTGCCAGGTTCTGGATCGTATAGCAGATGGCTGCCGCTCCGCTGGCTACTGCCAGAGCTGCGGTACCGCCCTCTAATGCCGCAATACGCTGCTCAAAGACACCCTGGGTAGGGTTGCCCAGACGACCGTAGATCTCACCGGGATCTTCCAGTCCGAAGCGTGCTGCTGCATGGTCGCAGTTGCGGAATACATAAGAAGATGTCTGATAAATGGGAACGGCTCTCGCGCCGGTCACGGGATCGGGCTGCTCCTGTCCCACGTGTAACTGTAATGTCTCAAATTTCAAATTACGCTCTGCATAGGGCTTTTTACTCATGTTCTGCCTCATTTCTGCACTTATCCGTGTGCTGTGTATTAGTCATATAGTAGCTTATCTATTCCTAGGAAGCTACTATAAAAACATGCTAAAACACATTCAAAAATATGTCAATGTAAAACTTTAGTGCAGCAGATTTTTTTACTTCACCAGCCGGTCCTTATACTTCAGCCATTTTCCCGTCCGTATCCTGTTAGTGAACAAAAATGCCCGTACGACCCAGTCCATGGTCATAGCGATCCAGACACCGATGACGCCAAGTCCCAGACCCTGTCCCAGAATGTATGCCATGCCCACACGGCAGAGCCACATGGAAGCGATCGCCACGATCATGGTGAATCTCACATCTCCCGCAGCGCGAAGCGCATTCGACTGTGCAAAGGACAACGGATGCACGATCATACAGCAGATACAGTTATATACCAGCAAAAATATCGTCATATCCGTAGTCTCCGGGCTTAAGTGATAGATACTGCATAGCGGGCGTGCGAACAGGATAATAGGAATTCCCAGCACGATCATGCAAAGATATGCCCATTTTATCATCCTCTTCAGATAATAATGCGCCTGCCCGGTCTCTCCTGCACCGATACACTGCCCGATCACCGTGATCATGGCCACGCCGATAGCACTGGAAGGGATCTGTTGGAAATTCGCAATGCTGTAAGTAACGGCATTAGCGGTAATTGCCACCATGCCGAAGGTTGCGATCAGACTGGTGGTCAGAAGCTTACCGATCTGGAAAATACTGTTCTCCAGACCGTTGGGAATACCGATGTACAGAATCTTTCCTAAAATATTCGTATCCACCCTCCAGCTCTTACTCATGGAAATCTTGTCACTTCTTGTCAACAGCACTACGATCATCACTGCGGACAGGATTCTGGAAAACAGTGTGGACAATGCCGCACCGGCGACACCGATCTGTGCTCCGTAGATCAGTATGGCATTGCCCGCAATATTCATCAGGTTCGCCACCAGCGATACCTTCATGGACACCTTGGAATCGCCCACTGCCCGGAACAGCGCCGCACCGCCGTTATAGACACCCAGAAACGGAAAAGACACTGCCACGATGTAAAAATAGATCCTGGCCGCACTCATGACATCCGCTTCCACATTGCCGTAGAGGAGGTTTAACAGTCCTCTGTTAAAAATCAGGGAAACTGCCATAAACAGAAGGGCCACACCCCCAACCGCCAAAAACAGCTGATTGGAGGCCCGGCCTACCATTTCCTTATCTCCGCGTCCCATGTACTGTGCCGCCACCACTGCGCCGCCGCTTGCCATTGCGGTGAACAATCCGATCAGCAATACACAGATACTGTCCACCAGAGAGATGCCGGATACCGCGGCTTCGCCACAGCTGGCCACCATTACGGTATCCGCCATTCCCATTGCCACTGCCAGGAATTGTTCTATGATCAGCGGCCACAGTAATTTTTTCAGTGCATCCTGTGAAAATAACATTTTTTTCTCTTCCGTCATAATTTACATCATTCCTTTATCCTTACATTAACATCTGCCAAAATAGCACATTGTCATTGCATTGTAAATACGGTAAATGGTATTTTCTACAAACTTTGATATACAAAATAATCCGCAGCCACTAAACCGCCGGCCGCACCCTGTTCGTTGATGGCAAACAGTCCGTCCTTGACACCGACCCAGCGTCCCGGAGTCGCTTCCACCATCTGTCCCACAGGCTGTAAATTTTCTTCTGCGGTTCCTACATAAAATGTGCGGTAAGTCTCCTTCTCCACCTTCATCTGGATATAAATGACATCACTGTTCCATTCGCCCAGACCGGTGCGTACCTCATCGTCCTTCGTCCAGTTGCCGGTGCGCTGCTGCAGGCTCATTTTACCGTGTATTTTCTGAACTGCAAGCGCTGTATAACATCCGCCCAGCGATACCAGTCCTGCCACATCGCCGTCCTTCATCTGCTCCAGATGCAGACAGGTGGTAATGGAAAATTCCGGTGCCGGCCACTTCTGTAATAACAGATTGCTGATGTCGCACAGCTGTGTCTCCGGATCCGCCGCCTGTGCATGGAGAAGGAGCTGACCGTCTTTCAGATCGTACCATTCCTTTTTATAATTGGCATTCCACTGCCATTGCAGTCCTAAACGATCTCCTTCGAAGAAATCGCTGTCCTCCGGAGTATCGATGGGGTATGTAGCTCCCACTTCCGGCTTCTTATAACGCAGTACCGGCTCACCGCAGCCGTCCACGGCATTTACTCCGATCACCGGCCAGTCGTTTTCCCAGTGCATGGGCTGTAAATGTACGATACGTCCCGCATTACCCACATCCTGGAAATGCAGGAACCAGTCCTGTCCGTCCGGGGTATCCACCCAGGCACCCTGGTGAGGTCCGTTGACGGGGGAATTGCCCTGGTGCAGGACGATTTTTTCTTCCCAGGGACCATAAATATTTTTCGACCGCAGTACGGTCTGCCAGCCGGGCTTCACGCCCCCTGCCGGAGCGAAAATATAATAATAACCGTTTCTCTTGTACAGCTTCGGGCCTTCAATGGTAGGCTGGGTCGCATGACCGTCATAGATGAACTGACCGTCATCCAGCACTCCGGAGCAGTCCGGTTCGATGGGAGACATATACAGCATGCTCTTGAAGCCGATACGGCTTCTGGCGAAAGCCGTCACCATGTAAGCCTTGCCGTCCTCATCCCAGAAAGGACAGGGATCGATCCAGCCCACGACCTTACGCACGTAGGCAGGCTCACTCCATTTGCCCCACGGGTCTGTGGTCTTGCACATCATGATGCCTTCGTCCGGCATGGGGATAAATACATAGTAAGTTCCTTCATGGAAGCGGATGGCAGGTGCCCAGGTACCGCAGCCGTGCACCGGCTTGTCGTAATATTTAAAGGGAAGCTTATCCATGATGTAATTGATGACCTTCCAGTTCACCAGATCCTTCGAATGCAGCAGCGGCACTGCGGGGGTGTTACAGAAGCTGGAAGCGATCATAAAATAATCCTCTCCCACACGAATGGCATCCGGGTCCGAGTAATCCGTATACAGGATCGGGTTGGAATAGGTGCCGTCGCCCTGATCGGCGATCCACATTTTATGTATCTTCGTCTTGTCCATAGTTTCTCCATTCCGCAGCCTTTTGCTACTGTTTCGTATTTTATAAAACCAGTATAGCAGATATCCCATCACATCGCGTGTCATTTATCATTTTATTTATGACAAATCTTGCATTATCTATACTGCAATGCCATAATATAATGATGCAGTGGTAATAGATCTAATCCCACATGAGCAGCACAGAACAATCCGTAGGCATCAAAGTGACAATCGTTGCAGGAGGAAAACACCTTGAGTTTCTTTTATCAGAATCGCAAAGAACAACTCTATCTGTATCTGTCCAATAATAATCCTTACGCCGTCCATCTTCACAGACAGCTGGAGCTGATCTATGTCTTAAGCGGTTCCACCACTGTCACAGTGGAACAACAGGAATTTCCGCTGACTCCCGGTCAGGGTGTCCTCGTCTTTCCGAACCAGATGCACGGCTTAAAACATGTGGAACCCGGTCAGAATCTGCTCTGTATCTTCGAGCCGGATTTCTGTCATTCCTTCCGACATTTTTTCCAGAATAAAAAGCCCTCACGCAATGACTTTGCCGTCTCCACCCTCTCGGAGCACAGCCACATTGCCTTACAGGGACTCGAGGCTTTGGCTTCCACCATGGAAAAAGATCGTCCCACCCCCTCCGATGTGCAAATTTATGCGGAAGGGTATCTGACGCTCCTTTTGGCAGATCTCCTGCCCTCCCTCCCCCTGCAGACCCGGAAAAGCACGGAGGATCTGGCGCTGGAGCAGAGGCTGCTTCTCTATCTGGATGCCAACTACACGAAGGAATTGTCCCTGGACAGTCTCTCGAAAGAATTCGGTGTCAGTCGTTTTGTCCTCTCCCGGATATTCACGGAAAAGTTCCACACCACTTTCCCGGATTATGTGAATTCCAGAAGGCTTGATTATGCCAGAGACCTTCTGCTGTCCACGGAGCTATCCGTGACACAGATCGCACTGGATGCCGGATTTGGAAGCTCCCGCTCTTTTTTCCGTGCCTTTCAGGATACCTTCCATACCACTCCGGGAGCTTACCGCAGGCAGACGGAATCTACCCACAACAGCTCCTCGCCCGCCCGGATATAATCCTTCCAGGTGCGGACGATCCGTCCCCGGTCAGGTGTCTGACACATTTCCACTGTCACCGCCGTATCCACGCCTTCTTTCGCCAGCCCTTCCTGATCGAATTCTACAAGAAGCTTGCCTTTTCTCACAATCTCGTTTGGCAGGACATTGCAGCGGTAATAGGCGCTATGAAGTTCTTCTTTATCCTTACAGATATTCAAAATCAGTTCCACCCCGCTGTCCGTACGGAAACGGATCCGGTTGCCCATAGGATAAAGCTTCAGCACTTTTCCTGCAGTGGGGGCATAGACTCTGCCGTCCGACGGCAGGATGGTAATGCACTTCGTATTGTCATCCACCGCTTCTTCCGTTGTGTCCTGCAAAGTATCCTGCGATATTTTCCTGATCTCGCCGTTCACCGGGCTCCCTATGGCGGTGCCTTCCATAACCAGCTGTCTGTTCCCTGTGATTCTTCTCTCTTCCTGTCTGTTGACCGCCTCTTCTTCTGTTTCTTCCATGTTCCAGCGGATGCTCCTGCCTGACCAGAAACCGATCAGCAGTCCCAGCACTCCCGTTGCCACCACCGCATACATCTGCATGTTTCTACCTTCCTTTTTCCGTAATACTCTTATTCTGTCTCATTTTCGGGAAAACATGCCAGTTTTTCATTCATAAAATCCAAGAGTATCGCTGCCACGATCCCAGTCGCCATGCAGAAAAGATTCCGGGATGCCGCATCCGCCGATGTTGCAAAGCTGCCCCAGGGAACGGTCATCACCGTAGCCGCACCGACGATCCCGAAAATTCCATGAAACATCACCGCATAATGTCTCTCAAACAGCCGGTTTACCAGTTTTGCCAGACAGATAAAAGTCACCACACACCCTGCCACTCCCGGAAGCAGAACCTCCGGTCTCACATGACCGATCCCTTCCACAAAAGGCGTATACAGTCCCAAGGGCATCAATATCGTTGAAAAACTCATGCCCGGAGCGATCACCGACAGTGCAAATGCAAAGCCGCAGAACAAAAAGCTTACAAGTCCCGGCTCCACGGTATTTTGGGAATTCTGCAGCCAGAATAACAGACTAAGCATTGCCACTAATGTCACGCAGGATAAGATCACATTTCCCACAGTCCTGCCCTGCTCTCCCGCTTCTCTCCACAGTGAGGGTAGCATTCCCACGATCAGTCCCACAAACACGCAGACGGAAGGCTCCGGGTAAGTTTCTAATACGTAAGATAACAGATTCGCCACCCCCAGAAATCCCGCTGCCGATCCGATCATATAAGGGAACAATTCCGGCAGATGGGTCCGCCACTTATGTACCGGATCCGACAAAAGCTCCATGATCGGTCGATAAACTCCGAACACCACACTTAAAACGCCGCCGGATATCCCCGGGAGTACCGCTCCCAGACCGATCAGCGCTCCTTGTAATACTTTTCCCAAAAATCTAAGATCCATCGCCATTCTCCGCATCCTGTTTCTCTTAAAATCATATGCTTTTTCCTTAGGAAAATAGGTCTAAAAATCAAAGATAATTATTGACATTTCAAGCAGGGCAATGGTATACTCTAACCGTATTCTAAATGAAAGTCATTGATCTCACATATTTTTGTAAGACATTGCTACTTTTTCACGGATGCTTTACAAAAATATGTGATTTTTTTGTCCTACGTTTTAGAATCATCAAAAGGATCAGGCAAAGCCTGAATTATTAAAGGAGGTACCAATAATGAATAACGGTACAGTTAAGTGGTTCAATGCTCAGAAGGGTTATGGTTTCATCACCAACGATGCTAACGGCGAGGAAGTATTCGTACACTTTTCCGCAATCAATGCTGATGGTTTCAAGTCTCTGGAAGAGGGCCAGAAGGTAACTTTCGATACCGAGTGCGATCCTCAGAACAGCAGCAAGATCCGTGCTACCAACGTTACTGTTGTAGCTTAATAGCAAGACAGACCAAAAGGATCAGTCCCTTAGGACTGATCCTTTTTTGTAACTATTCAGAGCCATGTAAATATCGTCAACTATTCGTCGAATGCTCGCATTCGTAAGAATAGTTTATGATATTTATAGGGCGAAGTAACTTCATCCACCGCTCTGTGGGGATCTCCGGCTTCGTCACAAGACATTCCGGATCCGGTGCCAGCACATGCCGTACCACCCGGAATACTTTTTTAGCATCACACAGGAGACACTCCGCGTCTCCAAATACTACTTCTTCCACTGCTCCGCAATCCAGAAACGCCTGGTTTAATTTCACAAAATCCTCTGAAATATGAGGTTGCATCGCATTGTAATGTTTCCTCATATATACTTTCTTTTCGGTTCCGTCCGGCAGGATCGTCATAAGCTCCATCGGCTCCGCCGCCAGCCGGTTCGGTACATTCAGCACTTCTTCCACGCTGTGGATGTAAGTATTGCGTTCGTGCCCCACACCTACTAACAGAATTTTCCCTCCGCAATCCTTCAGCCGGTCGTACGCTCCTCCGGGGGTACAGGGGGTATTGTTCTCGTCCTCTCCCGCCAGATATTCTGCGGCTCCTTTTCCAAAACCAGCCAGTGAATGGGTGGGATGGAGAGACCTTACCACACCTTCTCTTAGCCGGAAGAGATTTGTCAAGAGCCCCACGCAGGACGGTGTGCTGCGATAATCATACACCGGACACTCTGCATTCACATTCGCCCAGGTATGGGTCGGAAGTAACAATAACCCGTCCGCGAAATATTCCATCCAGGCATCCAGCACAGTATCCGCACCGCCCTCCACCTCTCCGATGACTTTCATGGAGGAATGGATCAGAATCGTCTCTTTTCCGGTGAGTCCCATCTGCTGTAACTGCTGTTTCAGATTTTCTTTTGTATACATGATTTTCCGCTACTTTCTCGCCTCAGGCACGAAGCTATCAAAGATGAAAATATCGAAATGCTTTCTCGCTTCGTCCAGTTCCTGCTGGCTCTTAATGGTCCAGGCCGCTGCGGTATTATGATACAGACCTCTGCAAAGCTTTCTTGACAGGATCTCGGGATAATGATGATTGTATGCCACGAAATCCGGCTTTGTCACGAAGTTCAACAGCAGATTCTGCAGGACAAAATACAATATTCCCACATACTCTCCTTCCTTCAGGAAAGCATCGGACAGCTGACCGCGCACCAGTTCCGGATGATTCTTACGATACCACTGTACTCCCAGTGGATTAAAGGACTCCATGCAGTACATTCCCTTGTAGGCCCGAAGCATCTCATCCGCAATGGGACACAGGGACAGGTCGGTACGCTCGATCTTGAACTCCACGATCAGAGGTACTTTTCCGTCCACCATCTGAAGCACATCCTCGAACTTCGGGATCTTCTCCGTGGACTCACACAGATGGAACTGCTGCAATTCCTCATAAGTGTAATCACAGATTTTTCCTTCGCCGCCGCAGACTCTTTTTAAGGTAAAATCATGGAACACCACGGGAATCCTATCCTTCGTCAGCTGAATATCCAGTTCGATACCAAAGCCTGCGTCCACTGCCTTGCGGAATGCTGCCATGGAGTTCTCCGGAGCCTCCGTTGCATTGTCATGCAGACCTCTGTGGGCATAAAGCCATTCTTTAAAGCAAGCCGTATCGGGCTTATGTGTCATCCGGGGCATGATCATGAGGAAATACAGAATCCCCATGATCAAAATACAGAGCACTATAATTCCTAAAATCTTCATTACATTAACCTTCTATCTTATGTTTTAATTGACATGCATGCTTTTGCTTTCTATTTTTATTCATTCTATCCATAAAAAGCTGCTGCATCTTACTTTAATCCACTGCCCTGTAATTTTCAAGTAGCTATTTCTAAAGATTTTCTAACGATTTATTATCTATTACATTCATCAGCCATATCAATCATCTACATCAAAGTTCTCCAGAATGCTCTCCTTCTTCTGGGGCTTCACATCGCCGTGACGTACCTGTGTCATAGTAAGGAATGCCATCAGGGAGAAGAACAGGGCATAGGGAAACAGGGTGTTATAGGACACATTTTCCAATAGGAATCCGGATAGTACCGGAGTCAGGATCTGCGCTGCCATGGAGAACGTATAATAGGTTCCGGTGAATTTCCCCACATCGCTGCCACTGCTCATGGCCACGATCATCGGATAGGAATTCACATTGATGGCTGCCCATGCCACACCGATCAGGGCAAATGCCACATTGACGATGGGATGATATTCTCTGGCAAAAATTGCGCCACCATAGCAGGCTGCCATCAGCAGAACACCGCCCATGATAGTCTTCTTACGACCGATCTTCGCAGAGATGTTTCCAATGGGAATATAGCTCAGAATAGCAGCTACCGTCGCTACCATCAGACAGTTGGCGAAGCTTCCGCCCTCCATCTTCCATACTACCTTCGTATAGCGGGAAAAAGCTGTGGTCACGGCATTATACGCGGTGAACCATAAGAAGATAGATGCAAGCATGAAGTACATACTGCGCTTCACTTCCTTGGGCATACCCTTGGTGCCTTCCGTCTTTCCTGTCTGTTTTTTCCCGTCGAAAGATTTTACCTCTCCGGTATCTCCCACTGCCTCGATCTCACCAGCAGCTTCCACTCCCTCGGCCATTGCTTTTTCTTCTATTGTTCCTGCATTTGCCGCCTCTGCCTTCTCGACTTCTTCCCGCAGCTTATTTTCCCGGATGGTGATCACAAGAATTCCCACAGCAATCGCCATGACTGCTGCAATACTTGCAAATAAAGGCAGATAATCCGGTGTTTCACCTTTGCCCACCAGAACTTTGATCATGATCAGAGCATAGACGCCGCCCACAGCTCCCATGAGGTTGATCACCGCATTGGCACGGCTGCGCAGATGGTTCGGTGTCACATCCGGCATCAATGCCACCGCCGGGGAACGATACAGTCCCATGGACACCAGGGTGAAAAACAGCACCGCCAGGAAGATCACCTGGTTACTGAAGGACTCTCCTGTGTTCCATCTTGCTTTTTCCGCATTGTCGATCATCGGCAACAGCATCATGAAGATCACTGCCAGGATCGTACCTGCCACGATAAAGGGCATTCTTCTGCCAAGCTTCGTATGTACCTTATCTGACAGCGCACCAAACACCGGCAGTAGAAAGATCGCCAGCACATTGTCCAGTGCCATCACCGCTCCCGTCATAGTCTCGCCCAGATGATAGGTATTCTGCAGGATCAGGGGGATGATGTTGTCATACATCTGCCAGAAGGAACAAATGCTAAGAAAAGCCAGTCCGATCAGAAACGTTCTTTTGTAATTTAATTTTGTCTCCATAAGAAAACCTCCCAAGTTGATAGTTTTATTTTATCAGAGGGGGATGCCATACGCAATCTTCGGGAGTAAAATCGATGTAAATTTTCTTTTCGAAACTGCTTTTGCATTGAGCTCCTGTTTCAAAGCATCAACCACCATGAAGTGACAAAAGTCGTTCCAGCGTGGCACACTGGCTGGTCCACCGCCTGAGAAAACGCTGAAATATCACACTTTCTCCTTGAAATATGTGGGCTTTTATGTATAATGGAAGAAGTGACTTTGTAACGCATATAAATAAGAAGAGGTTTTTAGAATGATCAGTGCAAACAACGTAACTTACCGTGTGGGTAAGAAAGCATTATTCGAAGATGTCAACATCAAGTTTACCGAGGGCAACTGTTACGGACTCATCGGAGCCAACGGTGCCGGTAAATCCACCTTTTTGAAGATCCTGTCCGGTCAGCTGGACACCACCAAAGGTGATATCGTCATCACCCCCGGTCAGCGTCTCTCCGTGTTGGAGCAGGATCATTTCAAATACGATGAAAATGTGGTTATGGATACCGTTATCATGGGTAACGAGCGTCTCTTCCAGATCATGAAGGAAAAGGATGCCATCTATGCCAAGGAAGATTTCAGTGATGAGGACGGCATCCGTGCCAGCGAGCTGGAAGCAGAATTCGCTGAGATGGACGGTTGGGAAGCAGAATCCAATGCCGCCATGCTGTTAAACGGTCTGGGCATCGGCACCGAGTTCCACTACTCTCTCATGAAGGATTTAGACGGCAGCCTGAAGGTAAAGGTCCTGTTAGCCAAAGCACTGTTCGGTAACCCCGACATTCTGCTGCTCGACGAGCCTACCAACCATCTGGATCTGGATGCGATCGCATGGCTGGAGGATTTCCTGATCGATTTCGAGAATACCGTTATCGTAGTATCCCATGACCGTTATTTCCTGAACAAGGTATGTACCCAGATCGCCGACATCGACTACGGCAAGATCCAGCTGTATGCCGGTAACTATGATTTCTGGTATGAGTCCAGCCAGCTGCTGGTGAAGCAGATGAAGGAAGCCAATAAGAAAAAAGAAGAAAAGATCAAGGAATTACAAGAGTTCATCTCCCGTTTCTCCGCAAATGCTTCCAAATCCAAGCAGGCTACTTCCAGAAAACGTGCCCTGGAAAAAATTGAGTTGGATGACATTAAGCCCTCCAGCAGAAAATATCCCTATATCGACTTCCGCCCCGAGCGTGAGATCGGTAACGAAGTACTGGCTGTGGAACATCTGTCCAAGACCATCAACGGAGAAAAGGTGTTAGATGACATCTCCTTTACTCTGGGTCGTGAAGACAAGGTGGCTTTCGTAGGAAGCTGTGAGCTGGCGAAGACCACACTGTTCCAGATCCTTGCCGGAGAAATCGAGCCGGATGAGGGAACCTACAAGTGGGGTGTTACCACTTCCCAGTCCTACTTCCCGAAGGATAATACCGCAGAGTTCGACAATGATATGACCATCGCCGACTGGCTGACCGGTTACTCTCCCGTAAAGGATGCTACTTATGTCCGTGGTTTCCTGGGACGTATGCTGTTCGCCGGCGAAGACGGTGTGAAGAAGGTCCGCATCCTCTCCGGTGGTGAGAAGGTTCGCTGCCTGCTGTCCAAAATGATGATCAGCGGCGCCAACTGTCTGATCCTGGATGAGCCCACCAACCATCTGGACATGGAGTCTATCACCGCGCTGAACAACGGTCTGATCAAGTTCCCCGGTGTGGCACTGTTCTCCTGCCATGACCACCAGTTCGTACAGACCACTGCCAACCGTATCATCGAGATCCTGCCGAATGGCAGCCTGGTAGACAAGATCACTACCTACGATGAGTATCTGGCAAGCGATGAAATGGCAAGAAAACGTACCGTATTCACCGCACAGACCGAAGACGACGAGAACTAAGACGAATAAAATGGATGCCGGTGCTGCCGACATCCATTTTGTTAATTTCCCAATTCTGTTTCATTGAATGTTCTCCATTAAAACATGTAATATTTACAAACACTGTCTCTATACGCAAAAATTAACTCTAATGTATGTTAATGCGGACCAGTCCCCCAAAAAATCTCAGAAAGGAGAGAAATATGGTAGATCTTCACGTACATTCCACCTGTTCCGACGGTACCTTTACCCCGGAAGAATTAGTTGATTATGCAATTCAAAAAGGCTTAACTGCCTTCGCTCTCACCGATCATGATACGGTAAACGGACTCGACCGGGCGATCCGATATGCGGAGGAACTGCGGCAGGCTCAGGCGGCATCACCGTCTGACGCTCCCGCCTCTCAGGTGCCGGAAGTGATCCCCGGTATTGAACTGTCTACGGAATATCAGAGCAAAGATATCCACATGGTTGGTCTTTTCATTGATTACCGCCAGCCGGAGTTTGCCCATTATTTAGAAGATTTCATTCGTTCCCGCGAGAACCGCAATGAAAAAATGTGTGCGCTTCTCAGAGAGCATGACATTGACATTACTTACGAGGCACTTCTGGCGGAATTCCCCGGTGCGGTTATTACCAGAGCTCATTTTGCAAGATATCTCCTATCCCACGGCTATATCCAGAGCATGAAGGAAGCATTTGACCGCTACGTGGGCGATCACTGTCCCTGCTTTGTTCCGAGGGAAAAGGTGACACCCGCTCAGGCTGTGGAACTGATCCTGGGGGCTGGCGGCGTACCGGTGCTGGCACATCCGATCCTCTATCACATGATCGATGATCGTCTGGATACTCTCGTAGCGGAATTGAAAAAGATCGGCCTCGTGGGCATCGAAGCCATTTACAGCACCTACAATACCGCCGAGGAACGCCAGATTCGGGGGCTTGCCTCCAAATACGACCTGCAGATCAGCGGCGGCTCCGACTTCCACGGCGCCAACAAGCCAAAGATCGACCTCGGAACCGGCTGGGGGAAGCTGTATGTACCGGATGAAGTATTAGAAAATCTACGCCCGGAAAAAAAATAAATTGAAAGTTTACGGAAGTATAGCTGCGCATAGGCAAAATAAAAACTGTGATTGGGAGCTTGCTCACAAATCACGGTTTTATTCGTTATGCGGGGCGTAATCATCAAATTTAGTCAATTAAGCCCCGGTAGTCTTCGTTATGCGGGGCGTAATCATCAAATTTAGTCAATTAAGCCCCGGTAGTTTTCGTTATGCGGGGCGTAATCATCAAATTTAGTCAATTAAGCCCCGGTAGTTTTC
>ERZ1026874.314-NODE-314-length-31886-cov-13.307216_pt1 | contig 31886 bp, 23 predicted proteins | sample MGYA00380167_ERZ1026874 | MGnify/ENA primary metagenome ERZ1026874 (study PRJEB33269, sample SAMEA4719803) | human gut metagenome | biome: human-associated habitat; feature: organic feature; material: feces | place: Cameroon | collected 2013-10 ...
AAGACAACAATATGAAAAAGTATATATTTTCAGTTTTGATGGCGGCAATGGCTGCTTTCACATTCAGCAGTTGTGAGGATGTACCAGAACCTTACACCATGCCAACCAAACCGGAGACTGGCGGCACCACAGAAGGTGTGGCTAAGGGTACCGGTACCGCAGCTGACCCATACAACAGTGTGGCTGTAATCAATTATTGCAAGACCCTGGAGGCAGGCGTGGAGTCTGACAAGGAGGTCTATATCAAGGGTAAGGTAGTGAGTATCAAGGAGCAGTTCTCTACTAACTTCGGTAATGGTTCCTTCTATATTGCCGATGATGAGACCAGCGAAAAGTTCTACATTTTCCGCTCACTCTATCTGGGCAACAAGAAGTGGACAACCAACGATCCTGAGCTTAAAGAAGGCGACGAGGTTGTTGTATGCGCCAAAGTGATGAACTATATGGGCAATACACCGGAGACTGTAGCCAACAAGACTTACCTTGTATCATTGAATGGCAAGACTGCAGGAGGCACTACTCCAGACACTCCAACTGCAGGAGAGGCAAAGGGTGATGGTACTGCTGCCAATCCTTTCAATAGCGTTGCTGCTCAAAAATATACAGCTGCTTTGGAGGCGGGAGTTGTTACCGACAAGGAATTCTACATCAAGGGTAAGGTTCAGAGCATCAAGAATCAGTTCTCTGCAGACTTCGGCAACGGCTCATTCTATATTGCCGATGATGCCAACAGCACCCAGTTCTATATCTTCCGCATCTACTACTTCGGTGGCGAAAAGTGGAAGGAGGGCGACATGACACTGAAGGAAGGCGATGAGATTGTGGTTTGCGCTAAGCTCATCAACTACATGGGCAACACACCTGAGACCAACCAGGGCGGTAAGCTCATCTCCGTGAATGGCAAGACCAGCGGTGAAGGCGGTGGCACTGTAACTCCTGACCCAGAACCAGATCCAAACCCAGGCGAAGTAGCAACAGGGGAGAATGGCGGCTTCGAGACTTGGGCAGATGGTAAGCCAACAAACTGGAATACAACTTCAGCAGGTAACGCTACGTTAACACAAAGCGAAGACGCTCACACTGGCAAGTATTCTGTGCAGGTGGCAGGTACGCCAAAAGCAAACAAACGACTTGGTTACAAGGAGATGAAACTCAAGGCAGGCAAATACACCCTTAAGTTCTATGCTAAAGCAGCAACAGCAACAGGTGCTTCTGTTTGTCCAGGACACGTTGCAGTAAAAGACGGAGTTGTTGATTCACAAAACTACGTATACACCAAGCAATATGTCAGCGTTAGCAACACAGAGTGGACTCTCGTTGAACAGGAAATGGAGATTGCAGCAGACGGAACCTATAGCATCGTCATCATGAATGCCAAGAAACCTGGCGCAGCTGTCCTCATCGATGACTTCGCTTTCACCTTAGGCAACACCGTCATTATCAAATAATTCTTAAAAACATCAAGAAAAATTTGGTGGATTCAATAAAAAAGTGTAACTTTGCACCCTGAAATTGTCAACAGGCTATAATGGGCATGCCCCGATAAGGGACACGAAATGATGCGAAAGCATCCCCATGACGTCTATTTTTAATAACCAAATAAAAATAAAAAAGAAAAAATGAAAAAAGGTATTCATCCAGAGAACTATCGTCCTGTAGTATTTAAGGATATGTCTAATGGCGATATGTTCCTCTCACAGTCTACATGCAAGACAAACGACACAGTAGAATTCGAGGGCGAAACTTATCCAGTTGTAAAGATTGAAATCTCTAGCACTTCTCACCCATTCTATACAGGTAAGAGCAAGCTCGTTGATACAGCTGGTCGCGTAGACCGCTTCATGAACCGTTACGGTAAGTTGAAGAAGTAATATATATACCTTTTTCATAAGGATATATTATTATCGAAAGATACAAAGTGCGTTCCAACGTAGTTGCATATACGTAGGAATGCACTTTTTTTCTTCTTATACATTTAGGAAATCACTTTTTAACTTCTTATTTACCAGAAAGTAATCTCCTACTATTATTCAGAAAGTAATCTATAACTTAAAACAATTACGAGAAATGAAACATACCAAGTTACTAATCCTCTCACTCATCGCGGTGATGACCTTCTCAGCCTGCGGTACTGATGATACTCTTCAGTTTAACTTTCCTGACAAAGAAAATAACGGCGGAGGAAACAATGGTGGTGGAAATACTGGCGGCAGCACCGGAGAATCTACCGATAAGAATAACACCAACAAGAATGTGGCAACAGATAAGATGCCAATCGTGGTAAAGAACGCCATCAACGGCCTGGAGTTCCCAAAGCTCAAGAGCAACGGAACCAGCTACGCCATCGTGCACATGGATAATACCACGGGCATGGTGAACTTCTCTACCGAATGGGATGACGACATGAAGAGCCAGCGCTGAAGCTGCTACACCTTCAACACCTCAAACACGGCATCTAACGTAGATAGATGGAAACCTGCTCAGGGCGAACGTCAGTATCCATGGGATACCGACCTGCAGGAGCAGTGGGGCATCACCGATTTCACCGAAGACCCTACCCCAACCAAGCAGGGATTCGACCACGGTCATATCTGTCCTTCTGCCGACCGCAAGCTGAACCTTACCCAGCAGAAGCAGACTTTCTTCATGACAAACATGCAGCCACAGTATAGCAACTTCAATCAGAAGGGTACCTGGTATAAGATGGAGGAAGAGCTCCGCAAGTTGGCTCCAAAGATTGACAGCGATACTCTTTTCATCGTGAAGGGCGGCACCATCGACCCAGTGGGCAGCGAAAGCAACATCTGGGGATGGAAGAAGCAGGGTGCATCGAGCGATGTCAAGATACCGGGCTACATCCCCGTGCCAAAGTATTTCTTCGTAGCGGTGCTGAAGAAGGAGTATAACAAGAGCACCAAGCAGTATAGCTACAGTGCCTTCGGCTACTGGTTCCTACACGAGAACAAGGCATTCGACAAGAGCGACAAGCTGGGCAACTACGTGGTGAATATCAAAACCCTGGAAGACAAAACCGGCATCGACTTCTTCTGCAATCTGCCAGATGAACTTGAAAAGAAGGTAGAAACCCAGGATGTAACAGCCATCAAGAATATCTGGGGATTCAAGTAAGAAAACCTTACTCTCTGATATTAGATAAATAAACATTTCGATAGAAGAATTGTCATTCTGCTACTTTCTGATATTCAATCACTTATCCATGTGCTTGACATTTCAGCAGAGTGGCAGTTCTTTTTCTCCCTAAAATCAACTAAAAACACCATCTCCCCGATTATTTAACATTTTCTTAACTACATATATGAATATTTTTTGTATCTTTGCAGCAGAATCATGGTACATGACATATAAATTTATTATTAACACTTAAATTAATTAGCTTATGAACAAGTTTTTACGCTATTCATTATCAGTAATCTTTGCTTTCGTAGCGAGTGTGAGTTTCGCACAAACCACATTTGACTTCGACAAAGACTACAAGACTTTGTTCCCAAATCTGCCAGGTGTTTCATCTATGGAATCTAACGACGGAGATTTCAACGAGGCTACCACTTGCACAGTAGATGGCATCGCAGTTACAGTTTCTGCAAAGGAAGAAGGAAATCCCAACGCCAACAGAATCTGGACCAGCTCTGCACGTTTGAGAATGTACTCAGGAACTCTCACCATCCAGGCTCCTGAAGGAAAGCAGATTACCAAAATTGATATTGCTCAGAAGAAATGGAACGCCAATAATAAAGTAGATAATGGTACCATTGATAATAAGGGTAACTGGACCGGTTCTGCCAACAAGGTGGTTTACAGCATCGCTGGTAACACTCAGATCAAGTCCATGACCGTTACTCTCGGCGAAGGCGGCGCTCCTCAGCCACCAGTAGAGATTACCTACACCGACGTAGCAAGCGTAAAGGATCTCTTGGCTAACTATACAGAAGATACCAAAAACCTTAACCTTACTCTTACCAACGCTAAGGTTACTTATGTAAACGAGTACAACGGTACAATCAATACTTACGTTCGTGAGGGCGATGCAGCTATCGAGCTTCGTACACTCGGCTTCAACATGCCAGTAAACAGCATTTTGACCGGTAAGGTAAAGGTAGATCTCAAGTTCAACTACGGTGTTCCTTATCTCGCTGCCAACGCAGGTACCGACGATGAGTCAATCACCGTTACAGAGAGCACAGAGGCTGCACAGCCTATCGAGGCTACAGTAGCAGACATCCTCGCAAACAAGTACTTGAACGACCTCGTTACCATCAAAAACTTCACTTTCAGCAAGAAAGAGTATCAGGCTGGCAAGTTCAACTACTACGCTAACGACGGCGAGCAGAAGATTATGATCTTCGACAAGTTCAACAAGGTTGGTGGTGTTGCAGAACTCACAGAGGGTGAAAAATACACCGTAACAGGTCTCTATGGCGCAATCTTCAAGGGTACTCCAGAGATTCTCCCTACTCAGGCTGTTGTACCTGGCTCTTCTACCGGCATCTCAAATATCACAACATCTGCTGCTGACAATGCTCCAGTTTATAACCTTGCAGGTCAGAAGGTTAACGCAGCTTACAAGGGTATTGTAATCAAGAACGGCAAGAAGATGATTAAGAAGTAAAGAAGTATTAAAGAAAAAGATACCAGATGGGGGGTTCTTTACATCCATAAACTAATAAAACCGCTCCTTCAGCGAGAATACTGAGGGAGCGGTTTCTTTTTAATAACGAATGAACTTTCAAGAGAAAGTTGTATATATAGCACTAAAAACAAGCATCACTTTCTATCTTTTTGGTAAACCTTTTACTGTACCCTGAATAGGAGTACGACTGGCGCCCTTACCGAAGGAAGAACCCGAAGAAGTGCTGCTTCTTGAAACCCTAGCACCATTCGCAGAGTTACGTTCCAGATCGATATACATAATATCGCCCTTTGCCATACCGGTACCTATCATATAACCAAAGAATGTATCATATCTTTTACCTTGCTCTGCTCCCAAATGGAAACCATACTGACTGGCATTGGCATCCATCACATAAGTAGCACCAGAAGCATACTTGATGTAAATATCTCCATTATTATCAATATACCAAGAGAACTTCAAGGTCTGTTGGTCATCGCTTCCATCTGTAGCATAATCTATCTCTATGCCGCTTCCACTAAGCGAGTTGCGGTTATTCTTGTCCTGATAGAATATCATATTAGCTTCAAACTGATAGTTATTTCTGGAATTACCATCTGATGCCAGCTCAGAAAGCTGGACATTTCCATACCAATCACCTACCAAAGTCTGAGCTTCATCAAGCAACCATTGGGTTTGCGACCCCTGTGCACCTTGGTTCCAGTCCCCCTGGTCCCATCCCCAGCCACCATGATTATAGTCATCATACCAGTAATAATCATCATGCCAAGAATCATCCCATGGATCATCGTCACAAGCAGTAAAAGTAAATGAAGTGACAGCTACTGCCATCAACATCAAAAGTTTCTTCATCTTTTTCATCGTCTTATATCCTTTCTTCTTTTAAAAATTCAACAAACTATTTTGCTACAAAGTATCAATCTATCAAAAAGACACCTTCTGTAGAACTTGGTGCAAAGATAAGCCATTTTTTACACCTTGCAAAAGGAAAAAGGGAAGTTTTTAGGGGAATTTCCCTATGATAAAGGAAAATTTCCCTATCTCAACAAAAAATCCACCATTTTTCTTCCAATTTACAATTATTTTTGTTACCTTTGTGTCGAATTAATTAATAAAAATACATGCCAACAAGACAAATAATTATGATAAAAAAACATCTTTATATAACACTCCTAGGACTGTTTTCGGCTATCACAGCCATAGCTACCCCCTATTGTGACATCCGAAAGTTTTCCATAGCAGACGGACTTGCAGCAAATACTATTTCTGACATAAAACAAGGAAAAGACAAGCTGATGTGGTTTGCCACATGGAACGGCTTGTCTTATTATGACGGATATAGCTTCCATACTTTCCGCGATGACCCAGACGGCGTAAGTGTTCTGTCAACCAACCGCATATTGAACATACAGCCAACTGCGGCAAACAACGTATGGTGTATAACCCAAGACCGCAAACTTTATCTCTATGACACCCATCTCTGCCAGTTTTTAAAAACCAGCAATCAGATTAATGAGAAATTCAAGGTTGATTTCAGGGCAGACAATATCTATGATATTAATGGAGGGAACACCTGGGTTACATCCGCCAATGCCGATTATCTGCTACGCACCAATGATACAGATGTACTCGATTTTGAATTGATACATGTAGGTCAAAAAGGATTGAAAAGCGGTAAAGTTTACTTTATCTATGGCGACAAGAAACACAGAGAGTGGATCCTTACAGATAAGGGTACAACCATCTATGGCAAGAAATTCAGTACTAACGTACCTTATAAGTGGATTAGAGAAGTAGGAGAATATGTCTTCCTGGCTACAGAGAACGGAAAGGTTATCGTTGTAGATGAAAAAAATCGAGCTACCAATGTTCCCCTTCCTGAAGGTATAACCCACATCAACGAATTAAAGAATACGGGTTATCAGCTTCTTCTTGCCACCAATCTTGGCGTAGTCATCTATAATCCGAGAACTTTCAAATCAGAAATCATCAATATACAAAGTCCTTCACAGCCTCTAGCAGAAGTGAAGAAACTATATGTAGATGATTATGGAATGGTTTGGACGTTCACTAACGGCATGGGTGTAACCCTTGTTAATCCTAAAACATCCGAGAAGCGATGGCTTTTCGCAGACCAACCGGATCCTGTAGACCGCACATCCAGCTCGAAACTCTTCATCACTCAGGATGAGAATCATACTGTATGGGTGGTACCTAACCAAGGTACCTTCAGTTATTACGACCGCAAGACCGGACAACTTGTGCCATACCTGCTGCGCAGTAACTCATCAGGCAATTACCGAATCCCTATGATTGAGAAATTCTGTCTCACAGACCAGGCAGTACTTTGGATAACAGGAATTCATGACCTCACATTGATTGGCTTCAAGAACCACCAATATACCCTCAACAAACTAAACAAAGGAGAGTCGGAGGTTCGTGCCATTACAGCCTTAGCCAACGGTAACCAGCTATATGGTCACAAGAACGGCTGCATCATGGTGGCCGATGTACATCATAACAAATTAGGATATTTTACCCCAAGCGGCAACATTACAAGCGAGCAGGTTCCCTTCTCGCCTGCGGGTATCTATTGCCTGTTCACAGATAACAACAACCGTCTTTGGATTGGTACTCATGGCGATGGACTCTACCTGTTCGCAGGAGGCAAACATTACCATTTCCTCAACGATCCGAACAATCCGGCTTCACTTCCAAGCAATAATATCTACGATGTGAAGTCAGACCGTCAGGGCCGCATTTGGATAGCGACATACGGTGGTGGAATCGCTCTTGCAAACATTCAGGAAGACAACAGCATCCACTTTACAAGCTTCAAGAACGGTCTCGCTTGGGATAAGCATCTCTTCCATAAGACACGCCGTATCACCTGTACCAATGATGGTGTCATATTAGTAGGAACTACAGATGGTCTTGTTACCTTCAGCGACAACTTCAAGGACCCAAGAAAGATAAAATTCTATAAGACGACTTTTATAGAAAACGATTCAACCAGCCTTGAGGCCAATGACGTAAACTTCATGTTAGAGCACTCTAGCGGAAAGATATTCATCTGTGAGTTTGGTGGTGTTTTCGAACAGATAAAAAGCACTAATCTGCTGCAAGACAACCTCAAGGTATCTTATATGAAGAATTATTCCCTCAACGAGGGACTGGTTCAAAGTATGATAGAAGATAACCAAGGCTATATTTGGGTAATAAGAGAATCCAGTATTGATAAGTTTGATGCAAAAACCGGGCAGTTGGCAGCATTCGGACCAAACGATTTCGACTACAACATGTCGTTTACCGAGGCACGCCCATATCACGATCCTGCCACCAACCATATCACTGTAGGAACTCCTATGGGTGCCCTAACCTTCAATCCAGGAACATTGAAGAAGAGCACCTATCAGCCACGTATCATCTTTACGACACTCCACTATAATGGAGAACCAGAACAGCACCCAATCCTGCACAGCGAAAAGGTAGTAATCCCAGCCAACAAGCGAAACCTGACTATCAGTTTTGCTTCATTAGACTATACCCGCAAATACCAGACCAAATATCTATATCGCCTGGATGGATTCACCCCAGAAGGCGAATGGATTAACAATGGAAGCAGCAACATCATCGGTTTCAACCATATCAGACACGGCAAATACATCCTCAAGGTAAAGGCGACCAACTCGCATGGTATCTGGAGTAAATACATTGCAGAACTACCTATTGAGGTACGTCCTACTTTCTGGGAAAGCATTTGGGGAAGAATTGCACTTATGCTTATTCTCATGGCTATTGTCGGTGCTATTTTCTATACATACAACCAGCGTCAACGTGAGAATTTGAGCCATGACATCAGTGTGATGAAAAATGAATTTTTCAGCGATGCCTCTCACCGTCTCCGCACCCCTCTTACGCTCATCGGAGACCCAGTATCTCAAGTACTTGCCAATGAGCCCGGTCTTACCAAGCAGAGCCGCGAGCTGCTGCAGATAGTAGAACGCAATGCAAAGGAAATGCTGGAAATGATCAACAAGATGCTGAAATTTGACAACAACAGCAATTTCTACGTCAATGGCGGATTCGATGAGGTAAATCCTAACGATGAGGAGGAAAACGAATTGTTAGAAGGTCAGATTGATGACCAGAACGTACTGCACTATCTTGAAGAAAAACAGAAAGAACAGCAGATAGAAGAAAATCGTATAGAAGAGCATCAGATAGAAAAAGGAGACATGCTGAAGGAAATAACCATCCTGGTGGTAGAAGACAACAATGACCTTCGCAAGTACCTTTATACTATATTGAACGATTCTTATAATGTATTACTTGCCGAAAATGGCAAGGCTGGTTTGGTAGTTGCACGAAAGAATACTCCAGACTTCATCCTGACCGACGTAACCATGCCAGTAATGGACGGTATCACGATGATACATCATCTGAAGCAAGACTTAGCACTCAAAAACATACCTATTGTGGTGCTATCAGCAAAAGCCAGTGCAGAAGACCAGCTGAAGGGATTTGAGGAAGGTATTGATGGTTATCTCACCAAACCATTCTCTGTCAATTATCTGCTAGGCCGCATTGAGGCGGTTCTCAACAAGCGTCGTGCCATCCAAACCGACGTTTTGCAGAGACTGAAAGCCGCAGGCGACCAAGACGCTATTGCTGCCCTACGCATTCTTCCTACATCGGCAAACAAGGAACAGGCTACAGTTCTAGTCAATGCGGAAGAAGTAAAGGAAAGAGACAAGGCATTCATGTCGGTACAAATCAATGATGCACTGATTGAGAATATTCTAAACTATGTATTAGATAATATCAGTTCACCAGAAATGAAGATTGACGACATCGCAGATGCCATGGGCATGAGTCGCAGCGTTCTCTATAACCGCATCAAAACGTCTGTAGGCATGACTCCTGTAGACTTTGTGCGCCATATCCGCATTATGAAAGCATCAGAATTATTACGCGATACAGATGATACACTCACAGCCATCGCATTCAATCTGGGCTTCAGCGATCCAAAATACTTCTCGAAAGTATTCAAGAAAGAAATGGGCGTGGTTCCAACTGAATATCGGGAACGAACACGAAAAGTATGAGGATACGTGTGAAAAGACAATAAAGAAGTACTGCGTAGGGTGTAAAAAGACAACAAAAGCATACTTTTCTTCGATATTTTGCATTTTTTAAACTTATTAAAAGAAAAAAGTGAGAAAAAATGATGCAATTTCAAGAAAAAGTATTACCTTTGCAGCAAGTTCTTAGAAAAGTTAAATGATAGATTAATCAAAACTTTCTTCGACTACAAATTTTAGAGTGGAAGAAAGTTGGAAGTATTCCGGGGATTGTGAAATTCCCGGACTTTTTTTTCTCTTTTTCCAAGAGAATCTCTCTCTATTAAACAATCTTCCAGCATATTCCCCAACATTTTAGATAAATTATGTAAACTTATTATTCTGTCTAAAAGAAAAATAGTATCTTTGCACTCGTAACGTAAATACAAATCGTATTACAAGCAAATTTGATACATAAAATATAAAAAAAATGAGAACTGTTTACGAATTCTCTGTCAAGGACAGAAAGGGAAAGGATGTTTCCCTCAAAGAGTACGCTAACGAGGTATTACTCATCGTCAACACAGCCACCAAGTGTGGGTTTACACCTCAGTATGAGGAATTAGAAAAGCTCTATGAAACATATCACTCACAAGGTTTCGAAATTCTCGATTTCCCTTGCAACCAGTTTGGTCAGCAAGCACCGGGAACCGATGAAAGCATCCATCAATTCTGTAAACTTACATACGGTACAGAATTTCAAAGATATAAGAAGATAAAAGTGAATGGTGATGATGCTGCTCCTCTCTTCAAATTCCTGAAGGAAGTTAAGGGATTTGCAGGCTGGGATGAATCACATCCTCTTTATCCTGTACTTGACAAGATGTTGAGCGAGGCTGATCCTAACTACAAGGAGAGTGCCGACATCAAGTGGAACTTCACCAAGTTCCTCATCAACAAGAAGGGACAGGTAGTAGCACGTTTTGAGCCAACAACAAGTTTTGACGTAATTGCCAAAGCTATTGAGGAATGGCTCAAAGCTTAAACAACAGTTGAGCACCGCATGCACATCACCTGTTGTGCGAGCGCATAGCAGCTGATATGCAAGCGCACAACAGCTGTTGTGCGGCTAGAGATACTAAATATCTCAAGGATGTATACTGTCGTTTCCAAAAACATATCAATAATATACCCAAAACAAGAGGGTGCATCATAAAATTATGTTGCACCCTCTTTGTTGTATTTATATGATGGAATCCATTAATTCCAAAATAACAATCCATTCATTAATCCACCTTTGGCACTGTAGAAAGGAACTTATTGATTTCCTCATCACTTACCCTATAATCTTGCAAATCACCATTGAGATAGCTCTCGTATGAAGGCATATCAATAAGACCATGACCAGAGAGACAGAAGAGAATAACCTTCTCCTTACCTTCTTCCTTAGCCTTTAAAGCCTCACGTACAGTAGCAGCAATAGCATGACAACTCTCAGGAGCAGGAATTATACCCTCGGTACGAGCAAAAAGCATACCAGCCTTGAACGACTCCAACTGAGGGATATCTACGCCGTGCATATAACCATCCTTGATAAGCTGTGAGATAATCATACCTGCACCATGATAACGAAGACCACCAGCATGGATATTGGCAGGCTTGAAGTCATGTCCCAAAGTGTACATTGGCAACAATGGAGTATAACCTGCCTCATCACCAAAGTCGTACTCAAACTTACCGCGGGTCAACTTAGGACAGCTATCTGGCTCTGCAGCGATAAACTCAGTATGCTTCTCACCGCTCAAGTTATGGCGCATGAATGGGAAGGCAAGACCACCAAAGTTGCTACCACCACCGAAACAAGCAATAATGGTATCAGGATACTCACCAGCCATCTGCATCTGCTTCTCTGCTTCAAGACCAATTACAGTCTGATGAAGAGCCACATGATTGAGTACAGAACCCAAAGTATACTTACATCCCGGAGTTGTTGTAGCCAACTCTACTGCCTCACTGATAGCAGTACCGAGAGAACCAGGATGATGAGGATCGCGAGTAATAATGTTCTTACCCGCACGAGTACTCATGGAAGGAGAACCCTCTACAGTGGCTCCGAAGGTACGCATGATGCTGGAGCGATAAGGCTTCTGCTGCATAGTAATTTTAACCTGATATACAGCAGCCTCCAGTCCGTATAATTTAGCAGCATACGAAAGAGCAGCGCCCCACTGACCTGCACCGGTCTCTGTGGTAACATTAGAATCGCCCTCTTGCTTGCAATAATAGCACTGTGGAATGGCAGAATTGATTTTGTGAGAGCCCAATGGGTTAGTACTCTCGTTCTTGAAGTAGATATGAGCCGGAGTACCCAAAGCCTCTTCAAGAGCATAAGCTCTCACCAAAGGAGTTGAGCGATAATAAGTATACTTCTCTCTTACGTCTTCTGGAATATCAATCCAAGCATGCTCTACATCGAGCTCCTGCTTAGAACACTCCTTATTAAAGATGTGAGACAAGTCGTCAGCATTGAGCGGCTTGTGAGTCTGTGGATTCAACGGTGGCAATGGCTTGTTAGGCATGTCTGCCTGAATGTTGTACCACTGAGTAGGAATATCCTGCTCTTGCAGTAAATACTTTTTCTGTCTCATAATATTATGTTTAAATTATTAGAAAATTCGCTTTCATTTTGTTTTCCCAGAAAAGATTTTGCTTTCCAAATGAAACATTATCTATTATTCCACGACAAAAGTACAAATAATATTTCAATTAAGAAAAAAATTACTCATCTTTTTCTCTTCTATTTCCCATTTTTATCTTAAAATGACAGCAATATATCTAGAATAGCAATAAATTCTATTCAAAATATAACAATAAAACATTTTTTACTCCTATAAAATCAAATATTACCCCTATGTTTTAAGATAAATTGCTATCTTTGCAACAGTTAAAACAAATAGGCGTTGTGAAACGCCATTCATCATCTTTTACTTATACATAAAGAAAAAACAATGAAAGCAGATAGGGGTATCTAATCTTTCATTGTTTTTTCATTTTATATACCATCCAAGGTAACGAGGTATATGAGTTTTTTCCTTATTTCAATTCCAAGGATGATATTTTCCGCAATAGCTCTACAGCTTGTTCTACGCTTGTTACATCCTTAATGCGCAGATAACGCTTGTTATTTTTCTCCTTCAATGCGCACTCCCGAACATGGGTTGTAACATAATTAATCACACGAGAGAACATTTGGCTCTTATAAAAAGGACTGTTAACATTGCTCACAAATTGCATCTGCATACTTCCTGTCTTGAGCATTATCTTCTCTGCTCCCAAACGCTTTCCAAGACGACGAAGAGTTACAACATGCATCAATTCTTCGCCTTCTTTCGGAACCGGACCAAAGCGGTCTATCAAACGCTGTCGGTAAGCCTTCAACTCATCATCACTCTGCAGATGATCTAACTCACGATACAGAAGCATACGTTCGCTGCTGCCCGGTACATAGGTATCAGGGAAATAGGTCTCCAAATCACTTTCTATCGCACAGTCGTCTACAAAATCATCTCCTGTAAATTGCTCACCAGCCTCCATTTCCTGCTGATAGAGGTCAGAGAACTCTTCGTTCTTCAATTCTGTTACAGCCTGCGAAAGAATCTTCTGATAGGTTTCATAACCCAGATCTTCCATAAATCCACTCTGTTCCGAACCCAACAGATTACCTGCACCACGAATATCCAGATCCTGCATAGCCAGATTAAAACCACTTCCCAGCTCACTGAAAGTCTCCAGAGCCTCCAGTCTGCGACGTGCCTCTGGAGTAAGCGCACTCTTTGGAGGAGCAATAAGATAGCAAAATGCCTTTTTATTGCTACGTCCTACACGACCACGCATCTGATGCAAATCACTCAGTCCGAACTTATGAGCATCTTCTATGATGATAGTATTGGCATTACCCACATCTATTCCGTTTTCTACAATAGTAGTAGAGAGCAATACGTCATAATCATAATTGATGAATCCCATTATAACTTTCTCCAATTGCTCTGGTGCCATCTGACCATGGCCGATGACCACACGACAATCTGGAATATGTTTCTCCAGGAAGAGTTTCAGTTCCTCCAACTTGGATATACGATTGCAAACGAAATATACCTGTCCATTACGGCTCATTTCAAAGTTGACTGCATCAATAATCGCCTCACGGTTAAAAGTAATCAACTCGGTATGGATAGGATAACGGTTAGGTGGCGGTGTACGCATGATACTCATATCACGCGCTCCCATCAGCGAGAACTGCAAGGTACGAGGTATTGGAGTAGCACTCATGGTCAACGTATCAACATTCACCTTGAGCTGGCGCAGCTTTTCTTTGGTTGAAACACCAAACTTCTGCTCTTCGTCAATGATCAGCAGACCCAAGTCGTGCCATTTCACCGTTTTGGATATCAATTTATGGGTTCCTACAAGTATATCTATCTTGCCAGCCTTCAAATCTTCGAGAATCAGTCTGGTATCCTTGGCAGAACGGGCACGAGAGAGGTAATCTACACGTACCGGAAGACCTTCCAATCGACTTTTAAAGGTTTGGTAATGCTGATAAGCCAACACGGTGGTAGGCACCAGTACAGCCACCTGCTTACTGTCGCAAGCCGCCTTAAAAGCTGCTCGTATGGCAACCTCCGTCTTTCCGAAGCCAACATCGCCACAAACCAGACGATCCATAGGTCTGCCACTCTCCATGTCTTTCTTCACCTCAGCTGTAGCCTTTCCCTGATCGGGGGTATCCTCATAAAGGAAAGACGCTTCCAATTCATGCTGTAGATAACTGTCGGCACTATAGGCAAAGCCCTTTTCTCTCCTGCGCTGCGCATAGAGCTTTATCAGATCTCGGGCTATATCCTTAATCTTCTTCTTTGCCTTTTCCTTCAGTCTGTCCCAGGCACCAGTACCCAGCGTAGACAGACGAGGCGGTTCCCCAGTATCACTTCTACGATACTTGCTTATCTTATAAAGCGAATGGATTGAGACATCCACCTTATCATTATTCTTATAGATAATGCGGATTACTTCCTGATAACTATTGCCAGTAGGAACATGTACCAGTCCGCCAAACTTACCGATACCAAAGTCCACATGCACGATAAAATCCCCCGGTTCCATTTCCTGCAGTTCCTTCATGGTAAGTGCCATCTTTCCTGCCCTTGCCTTATCCGAACGGAGGTTATACTTATGGAATCGGTCGAAAATCTGATGATCGGTAAAGAAACAGCATTTCTTGTCGTGATCGATAAAGCCCTCGTGGATAGTCTTGTCCACAGATGTAAAACTGATGTTGTATCGCTTCAGTTCCTCACTGCTGAAGATATCCTTGAGTCGCTGTTGCTGTTTCTGGCTATCAGCTAATATAAATAAGGTGTACCCCTGAAGCTGATAATCCTCCAAAGTCTTGGTCAAAAGTTCAAAATTCTTATGAAAGAGCGGCTGTGGTGCAATCTGAAAGCTGATAGAAGAATCTGCACTACCGGATAACACTACTCTTTGGTGCTCAGCCACTCCTTTCTGGAATTCCAGAGGAGTTACGAGATTGAATTCCTTCTTCATCTCATGCATGATTTTCTCAGCTTCCATCTCGTTGGCTCCCTCTAGCCGTTCCTGCATGATTTGGGCAGAGAAGCCATCCTCATAGATCTTTTCGATACTGTCATGCACAAAAGTATAATCCTTCATCACCACAAGAGCATCAGAAGGAAGGAAACTGAGGAAAGACTGTTTTACAGACTGAACACTCGCCAACTCCGGCACAATCTCAATACGCTCCCGCTTGTCTTTAGACAACTGATTTTCAACATCGAACGTACGGATGGTGTCTATTTCATCTCCGAAGAAGTCTACACGGAATGGATATTCGCAACTGTACGAATAGACATCGAGGATACTACCACGAACGGCAAACTGACCCGGTTCATAGACATAATCGGTCTCTACGAGTTCGAAATCACGCAAGGTATGAACCACGTCTGTAAGCGAGACCTGCTGCCCTACCTGCAATCTAAGGATACGATCATCAAGCTGCTGCTTACCAACTACCATTTCCGCAAGTGCTGCAGGATAAGAAACGATATAAATACCGCCAGAAGCAGAAGATGATTCCGATGACAATCTGGCAAGAACTTCTGTTCGCAGGATTTCACTAGCTGCATCCCGCTGTCCATACTTGATGGCACGGCGATAGCTGGATGGAAAGAAGAACGCATTTTCCTGCCCCATCATCTGCGTAAGATCGTGATAAAAATATCCGGCTTCATCTGCATCATTGAGCACAAACAGTACGGTTCGATCCATCTTTTCCTGCAAAGGAGCAAAAAACATAGGGACCGACGAACACAATAAGCCCTGGAGAAAAACCGAACGAACCGACTTTTCTTCCAATAAACTCAAAAAGGCATTCGCCTGTGGCGAACGCCCATATAATTGTTCTATTTCCTGAATAGTCATTACTTCTTTGGATATTTCTTGAACCAGCCATCCAGTCTGAGTCGCATCACTCCGAAGAAAGCCTCACCAAAGATACCGCCATTCATCTTGCTAACGCCCTCACGGCGATTGACGAAGATTACTGGCACTTCCTTAATTTTGAAGCCAATCTTATGAGAAGTAAACTTCATCTCTATCTGGAAAGCATAACCCTTAAAACGGATTTTATCTAAATCTATCGTTTCCAACACCTTACGACGATAGCAAACGAATCCGGCTGTAGTATCATGTACTTTGAATCCTGTAACAATACGCACATACTTAGAAGCAAAATAGCTCATTAGTACACGCCCGATAGGCCAGTTTACTACATTCACACCCGATACGTAGCGTGAACCCACAGCCACATCATACCCCTCATCGTGGGTAGCAGCATAAAGGCGAGGCAAGTCGTTAGGGTCGTGACTGAAATCAGCATCCATTTCGAAAATAAAGTCATAGCCCTGCTGCAACGACCATTTGAAGCCCATGATATAGGCTGTGCCCAATCCCAGCTTACCTGATCTTTCCAGGATATGTAATCTATCCCCAAACTCATTTTCAATCAATGATTTAACGATAGCAGCAGTACCATCAGGACTTCCGTCATCTATCACCAGGATATCAAACTTCTTCTCCAAGTCGAATACGGCACGGATGATTTTCTCTATATTTTCCTTCTCATTATAGGTAGGAATAATTACAATACTATCACTTTTCATATCTTGTTCATTGTTAGTTATCTTATTGGTCGGGATTCTCCACAAATCCCTGATATTCCTTTTCCAGTCCCGCCATGATGACATCATAGCTCTTGGTCATCTGGTTCTTGATATTCTCCGGGCCCTTACCGATAGGAGCGATAGGCTCATGAATGGTAAGACGGAGAGGATGCCAGAATACCCACGACATATCCTTCATTCGAGGCTTCACATCAAAACTACCATTAATAGTAAGTGGGCAAACAGGCAACTGCAACTCATCAGCAAGCATGAAGGCACCACGACGGAATACACCCATGTGACCGGTAAAGGTACGGGCACCCTCAGGAAATACCACCAGCGACATACCTTCCTTGAGCACCTCACGGGCACGATCGTAAGAAGCACGAATCTTGGATGGACCGCTCTTATCAACAAAGATATGGTGAGCATATTCACAAGCTACACCTACCAAAGGAATCTTACGGATGCCTTTCTTCATCATCCATTTGAAATTACGCCCCAAGAAACCATATATCAGGAATATGTCGAATGCACCCTGATGATTAGCTACAAACACATAACTCTGATTCTTCTGAAGATGCTCTCTACCCTCTACTTTCACAGGAAGAAGGAGAAGGCGTATCCAGAGCTGCGACCAGACCTTTCCCGGATAATAGCCCCAGAAGTGTCCGTTGCCCAACATGCAGCCTATCACGGTTGCCAAACTGGTTATAATACTGGCTACCACAAGTATCGGCAGACAGATGAGCAATTGATATAATCGATATATGTACTTCATTTTACTTTGAATTTTGAACTTTGAATTTTGAACTTTGAATTTTGAACTTTATGATTAGCAGATGCTGCTATTTATTCTACGGTAAGAAATCATTTATTTACAGCGCAGCGTGATGACTGCAATTTCAGCTGTAGCTCCCACTCGTATTGGAACAGTACCGCCTAAGCCCGATGTGGTATAGAGTTGGCAACCCTCACGCTCATACAGCCCATAATCAAATGGGGTAAACATTGAAGGACGTAATCCCAAAACCGAAACTTGTCCAGCATGAGTATGACCGCTGAGCGTAAGTTGCGGAGCCACCTTCACCGAATCGTTTCCAGCAATGGCAGATGGCAAAGTCTTGCTCCACTGTTTAGGAATATGCTGCAACATCATGACAAACGATCCAGGCTTGATACCATAGAGTGCCTTTCCAATATCAGAGCGGTAAGGCTTTTCATAGTTCTCGGTACCAGCCACATAGATAGAGTCGTTGCCTCTGTGTATCACGATATGCTCATTATTAAGCAGTCGCCAGCCCATATTCTTTTCTGCCTGTCTTACTTCAGCCTCTATTTTTTCCATTTCAGCCTTGTCATCCTCATCGATGTTGAGATACCAGGTATAATCATGATTGCCCAATACACTCAGAACACCATCTTTAGCCTTCAGACGCTGCATCAGTTTGATATAAGGCTTCAGTTCTGACGGTTGCACATTCTGCAAATCGCCAGTAAAGCATATCAGGTCGGCATGCTGAGCATTGATGCTGTCTACATCCCGCTGAGGCAACCCCCGACGCCAGCCGTAGTACGAACCAAGATGAATATCACTGAAATGCACGATACGATACCCATCAAACTTCTTTGGCAAATCTGGTACATACACCGTAAGCTGCTTTACTTTCATCTTTGGAAAGCCCAAGGTAAAGCCATAAATGAACGTGAAAAACGCACACACCGCCAGTACCAATCCTACGAGTTTTCCCCAGTTTCTGCCTTGATTGCCGGGACGGAATCCAAATCTGCCCAACTTACCACTTTTAGCGATACACATGCACAGCCAGCCGATAAAGCTGCAGAAGGCAAAGACAAATTGGGGCACTGCAAATATCGCCATCACTCCAAACCAGATATCAATCAGTACAGGGTTGTCGGGAAGGAAATTACGCTCCAAAGCGAGAAAGCCGCTATACCCGATGACTCCCATTGCCGGCAACCACCACAAAAGACGTAACCACCGTCTGGATAAATGGCCAAAAGACTTGCCTAGACTGCCCTTCCTCCTATTCAAGAAGAGGTATTGCTTCCCTATCCACCAATATGGCAGAATGGTCAGGATGATAACGGGCACTAATATTCTAGCTACCATTTTTGTTTTCTTACTATATTTTGTGAGACATCTTTTTATCTATTACGCAGGAGAAGCCTGAAGATAGTTTAAAGACAAATATCCTATGAATCATATGCCCATAAAACTATCGCTTCAGTAAACTCGACTGCAGAAATCTTCTCATCAACTCTACAGGTACACCTCTGCGATGTGCATAGTCGCATAACTGGTCCTCTCCTATCTTACCCAATTCGAAGTATTGAGCCTTGGGATGTGCAAACATCAAGCCCGACACACAGGAATGGGGTGTCATCATACCCGTTTCCGTCAGTCGTATACCTACTTGCTTCATATCTAACAGTTGGTCGATGATGAAATTGAAGCTCGTATCAGGTAGCGACGGATAGCCGATTGCAGGACGGATGCCCTGATATTCTTCACGATGGAGTTGTTGGGGAGTCAGATGTTCATCAGGTGCATATCCCCAATAAGTCTTGCGTGTCTGCTCATGCAGCAGTTCTGCCGTAGCCTCAGCCAACCGGTCGCAAAGCAACTGTGCCATCATTCCCAGATATTCATGATTGCGATAAGCATCCAAGATAGAAGCATCTACCGTACAGCAGAACACCCCTAATCTTCTTGCGATGTCTTGCTGCAGCATCTTTTCCGTCTTCGTTTCAGCGCCCGAAACCTGCAGACTACGAGGACGGATGAAATCAGCCAGGCAGAGATTAGGAGCTCCTGGAGCAGATGGATGCTGCTGCCGGAGCAACGGCAATCGGACCTGCTTCTTTTCTGCATCAGCACATCCATTCAACTCATCAGAATTCCCTGTCTCAACGATGATGTCGTCACCCTCGCTATAGGCATCCAGGACTTTCAAAAGTGCGTGGGTATGATATTTACCTTCCCACGAGCTGAGCATTTCCTCAGCCTCCTGACGCATTTTCTGTTTTACCTCTTCCTTCTTTCCGCTCAATCCCCAGGCATGATAGAAATACAGCCAGTTAATATACGGCACTACCTCTGAAATATCATAGCTAATCTTTTTCATCTACAATCTGAATGTAAGCTCTTCGCCACGACTATTTTCATCAAATACACCTTTATTATATATAAGATGTCCGTTACAGATTGTCTGTTCTACCCGCCACTGGTATTCATGGCCTTCCATCGGACTCCATTTACACTTGCTCTGAATTTCATCCTTGGTTACAGTCCATGGACTATGAGGACGTACGATGGCGATATCAGCCTTGTATCCCTTGCGCAAGAAGCCACGCCCCTCGATTTCGAAGAGCTGGGCAGGCTGATGTGCCATCAGTTCTACCAGGCGCTCAATACTGAGCACACCTTCGTCTACCAGTTCCAGCATGGTAACCAGCGAGAACTGAACCATCGGCATTCCCGAAGCCGCCTTGGCACAGCCACCCTGCTTATCCTTCCATTCATGAGGAGCATGATCGGTACCAATAGTAGCAATCTTTCCATCATTCAATGCCTGTCGTAATGCAGCACGGTCCTGTGCGGTCTTGATAGCCGGATTGCACTTGATGAGTGTTCCCTTACTGGCATAATCAGCATCACAGAAGTAGAGATGAGCCACACATGCCTCTCCTGTTATATGCTCCTCAGGCTGAAGCAGTTCCAGTTCCTTAGCCGTTGTAAGATGAGCCACATGGAGATGTGCTCCACTCTCTTTTGCCAGTTTTACAGCCAAAGCCGTACTCTGGTAGCAAGCCTCCTCACTGCGTATCTCCGGATGATGTTCTACAGCCGGATCATCACCGTATTTTGCCTTAGCCTCAGCCATATTGCGATTGATGATATCCGTATCCTCGCAATGGGTCATCACCGGCAACCCCAATTCCTTTGCCTTCTTGAATACACTTACCAGCGACTCGTATTTATCTACGAGCATATTTCCGGTGCTGGAACCCATAAAGAGTTTGATACCAGGCACATGATGCCGGTCCAGCCCACAGAAACTCTCCACATTGTCATTGGTAGCTCCATAGAAGAAGCTATAGTTAACGTGGCTTTTCTCTGCTCCCAACTGACGTTTATCAGCCCATACCTGCAGGTCTGTAGTCTGCGGAACGGTATTCGGCATCTCCAGATAAGAAGTCACGCCACCGTATGCAGCAGCCTTCGATTCGCTCTCGATGTCAGCCTTACGTGTCAGTCCAGGCTCACGGAAATGGACATGGTCATCTATGACTCCTGGCAAAACAAAACACCCCGAAGCATCCACTACATGTTCGTAGGTGCCACGGGGTGCCTTTCCTTCAAATATCTCTGCAATAACGTCACCATCAACAATGAGACCGCCCTGAAAAGAGCGTCCCTCATTGACTATGGTACCGTTTTCTATTAATATCTTCATTACTTTTCTGTTTTTTCTGGAATTGTTGGTGTTGCCAACTCATTAGGAGTTGGAACCGGAGCTGCGTCGGGATTAACCTGCGGAGCCTCCAGCTGCTGATTCATCTCAGAGGTAGCCTGTGAAGGCGACATCTCGTGAGTACCGTTCATGATAGCCTGATTCTCCTGAGCCTTCTGATAGTAATCCCTTACATAAGGATCGTTCTTGAACCGTTCGGTAGCCTTGCTCATGATGTCTTCAATCCAAGGCGAAAGCATCGGATATTGATTTCCCATGGTAACAAGGAAGAAGACGCCAGCTCCAAGAACGTTGTCAAAGTTTTCCGTCACGAAATTTGTAATCAGCTTATCTTCCTGCTCCGAGAGCTGTATCGCCTCGGCATTGAGCTTTTGGGTTACCACATTCATATCGCTACCATTCATGATGGCTTGGTCGTGCTTGTGAACCAGTTCTCTTTGCTGATTCTGCAACTGCTGGTATTTTTTGAAAAATCCAAATAGCTTATCATTGAGTGGTGTACCGCTTACAATCTGCTGAGCGTCGTCCAGCTTCACAGTGATGTCTCCACTTTCTAAAACGAGTGGCAATACTGGCTCATCGTCCATAAAGATATTACCCATCTTTACCGAGTCCAGATTACCTTGGAAATGGAATTGTCCATGCAATACATCACATGAATCGATGCTTTTGAAATTGTTGTCTTTCAAGATTTTCAGGTACAACATACGTCCATCAAGAGTGCTTACATTGGAAGTACCCTTGATTTCGTAAGTATTGGCACATGATGTAAGCGCCAACAAGGCAATGATTGCTAAATATATCTTATTCATAAGCTCTGTTTATCACTTTTGGTGAACAAAAGTACAATCTTAAATCGAACTGAGGAAATAAATTTATGCTATTTAATTGAATATTATCAGTATTTATGTTTTATTTGCATATTTACCCATTCTTTCCCCTTATTCCGAAGCTCCTCTACCAGCATCTTCCTTCTTCAACTCGTAAGAGATACGATGCGTGGTGTAGAGTTCCAACAAAGCCGCGATAAGCAGGAATACCACCCATTTGTTATAGAAATACGTGATATAGGTCTCGTAGTTGGTAAACCAGTGGCGAGCGAAAGCATACACGGTATCAACCATCGAGATTCCCGAGAGTACAAAGAAGATGTCTGCGATATACTGCATTCGCTTCAGACGATGGATGACGAGCGAAGATCCTTCGTATATCTGCATTGCCTGCACTACACTGAAAAGCACATTACCCACCAGGAACAGCCAGCAGGTATAGAGTACGATTTGCTTATTGATAAAACCAAATGCAAAGCTAGCAGCCCCTATAACCATCAGCACGCCACCCAGCAAAAATAAAGCACTCTGAAATTTACTTAATTGTTTCATTTATCTTTTTTCTTCTGTTTCTTATTTTGAATGTTCTCTACTACAGGAAAATCCTAGAAGAAAGTTCCCTTATATATATTAATGTGAAAATCACATTACTTGGCATTTCCGAAATCTTCCTCTTCTTCTGCAGGTTCATCAGGAATATCAGAACTGAGCACGAAGATATCCTCATCGTCAGTCTTCATGAAATACCGCTCACGGGCTATCTTGCCAAAGACTTTCGGTCCCTTGCGCATTTCCTTCAACATACGGTTATCTCTCTCCAGCTGAGCATTATATTTTTCGATTTCAGAACGCAAACCCGCAATCTGTATCTGATAACGGATATGCTGACGGATGCTATTGTCGTCGATAACGCCAACCACCAAAACGCCCACCACAATCACTATCAAATATTTGTAGTGAGCCAGATAATTCCATATAATTCCTAGACGTTTACTCATTTATTTCTTACTATATTATTCAAATTTATTCTCATGAAAATCCACATAATTGCGAATTTGTTTGCAAAGATAATATTTTTTTGTTATCTTTGCATCATCAATTAAGAAAAAATAATGGAAGAATATATAGTTTCTGCTAGAAAGTACCGTCCAATGACCTTTGACTCGGTAGTTGGACAGGCTGCTTTGACCACCACTTTGAAAAATGCAGTAAAGAGCGGCAAGTTGGCTCATGCCTATCTTTTCTGCGGTCCGAGAGGTGTGGGAAAGACTACTTGTGCCCGAATTTTTGCCAAGGCAATCAACTGCGAGCACCCTAACGAAGACGGTGAGGCATGCAACGAATGCGAGAGCTGTCGCGCGTTCAACGAACAGCGTTCCTTCAATATCTTTGAGTTGGATGCTGCCAGCAACAACGGTGTTGACCAAATCAAGACCTTGATGGAGCAAACCCGCATTCCGCCACAGGTAGGAAAATACAAAGTGTTTATCATCGACGAGGTACACATGCTGAGTGCCGCAGCTTTCAACGCCTTCCTCAAAACGCTGGAAGAGCCACCTTCGCATGTAATCTTTATCCTTGCCACTACCGAAAAGCACAAGATTCTGCCTACCATTCTCAGCCGATGTCAGATTTACGACTTCGAGCGCATGACCGTGCCTAACACCATCAACCATCTGAAGATGGTAGCAGAAAAGGAAGGCATCAAGTATGAGGAGCAGGCACTTGCCGTCATTGCAGAAAAGGCTGACGGAGGTATGCGAGACGCTCTCTCCATCTTCGATCAGGCTGCCAGCTTCTGCCAGGGCGACATCACCTACAAGAAGGTGATAGAAGACCTCAACGTTCTGGATAGTGACAACTATTTCCGAATCGTAGATCTTGCCTTGGAAAACAAGGTGAGCGAGATGATGCTGGTTCTTGACGGAATATTGGGCAAAGGCTTTGACGGTGGAAATATGATTCAAGGCTTGGCGCAGCACGTACGCAATGTGATGATGGCAAAGGATCCTCAGACATTGCCACTGCTGGAAACCAGTGAAGAGCAGAAAGCCAAATATCAGACACAGGCACAGAAAGCCCCTACTCCTTTTTTATATAAGGCTCTCAAGATCATGAACAACTGCGATGTACAATATCGCCAGAGTTCAAACAAGCGATTGCTGGTAGAGCTTACCCTTATCCAGGTAGGTCAGATTACCCAGCCCGAAGATCAGGATGTGCCTAGTGCGGGGCGCACGCCCCACAGATTAAAATCCCTGTTTCAGAAAATTGTTGCCCAGCTTAAACCTGTTGCTCAGGGTGCAGGTGCGGGGCAAGATGGCAGCAGCAATACTCCTATTGCTGCCGCTAAGGTATCGCCTACCCCAAACTCTCAGACTTCTCAGAGCCAACAGTCGCAGGAACAGCCTGTCAAAACAACGGCTACAAGTGTCAAAAATGTGAATTTCAAAGGTATAGGCATGACTTTCTCCAATCTTAAAAAGAACGAAGAGAGAGCGCATAGCACATTCAATCCGATAGACAAGCTGAAGGATGAACAACCGGCAGCCAACGAAGTCCAGGAGATGAACCATTCTTTCAACCAGGAGCAGGTAGAAGGCTTATGGATCAACATGTGTATGAGAATGCAGAATATCAAGGAACTTATCGGTCTTGCCAACCGCATGAAGGCAGTTACGCCGACAATTACCGAATTTCCGAATATAGAAGTAGTGGTAGACAACCAGCTCTTGCTGAATGACATTCTCGATATCAAGAACAGGATTCGCCCTACATTTGTACAGGGTTTACACAACGACCAGATCCAGATAGATTATCGTCTAGCCCAGTCCGATGAAATCAAAAAGATTCTTTCAAAACGTGAAGTCTTCGACAACATCATGGATAGCAATCCTGCCTTCAAGAGAATGGTCAGTATCTTTAATCTGGCACTCACATAACAAGAAAACAAATATAAGAAAAAGAGGTTATGCCATCACCGACATAACCTCTTTCATTTTATGAACCTATAAACTATTGATTTTCAATTTTTAATCTTAAATAATAATCGAAAAACGAGACACGCAAAGGGGACATTAAATCAGTGGCATTCCTGCCTCATCACATTCCTTACGCATTTCTTCTGGCCAGATACTAGCCTGAATCTCTCCGATATGAGCCTTATGAAGCATCACCATGCAGAGACGACTCTGACCGATACCGCCACCGATGCTGAGAGGCAACTTATCACTTAACAGCTGCTGGTGGAAATAAAGCTTCTCTCTATCTTCCTTACCCTCAATCTTCAGCTGACGAAGCAGACTCTCCTTATCTACACGGATACCCATGGAACTGAGCTCGAAGCTGCGACCCAAAACAGGATACCAGATCAGAATATCACCATTCAATCCTGCCTTCCCGTTTTCTGCAACAGTACTCCAGTCATCATAGTCAGGAGCTCTTCCATCATGCTTCTCGCCATTGCTCAACTCGCCGCCAATACCCTCAACAAATACAGCGCCGTATTTCTCACAGATAGCATCCTCGCGCTCCTTTGGAGTCATATCAGGATACATATCCAGCAAATCCTGTGCATGAATGAAATGAATCTCTCTTGGCAGGAATGGCTTGATTTCAGGATAATGCTCGCAAGTGAGATATTCCGTGCGGAGAATAGCTGCATAGATGCGGCGCACTATGTCTTCCAGGAAGACGATAGTACGGTCTTTGCGGGTTATCACAGCTTCCCAGTCCCACTGGTCAACATAAAGCGAATGCAAATTGTCGAGTTCTTCATCGGCACGAATTGCATTCATATCAGTATACACGCCATATCCAGGCTCTATATTATATTCGGCAAGGGTAAGTCTCTTCCACTTGGCAAGAGAGTGCACCACCTCAGCCTGAGCTTCCCCCAAGTCCTTGATAGGAAAACTTACAGGGCGCTCCACGCCGTTCAAATCATCATTGATTCCAAGTCCCTTCAGTACAAAGAGCGGAGCAGTAACGCGGCGAAGGCGAAGCTCTGTACTCAGATTCTGCTGAAAGAATTCCTTTATCAGTTTGATACCCATTTCGGTCTGGCGCATATCCAACAGCGCCTTGTACCCTTCAGGTTTTATCAATTTGCTCATTTTCGTATGGTTTTTATTTTGTATTATCGTTTATTCTCTATTGTTGGGTGCAAAGGTACAAATAAATTATTAATCTGCAAGCATTTTTCCCTATTATTTTGCAAAGTGATAACTATTTTTATACTTTTAGTGACATTTTGCCGAACATTTTATTCCTTTTTCCCTATATACATTATAATATATAGTAAAAAATCAAGCAAATATTTGGTTATTCCAAATAAAATCCGTAATTTTGCAGCATCGGTCCCGTAGCTTAGTTGAATAGAGCGTCAGATTCCGGTTCTGAAGGTCATGGGTTTGAATCCCATCGGGATCACTTTCAATACTATTTTCAAGGCTCCATGGAACGCCCCTACTTCTAAAGAGCACCCCCTTGGAGAATTGACTACTTTTAATAATTAAGAACATGGATTTAGTAGAACGTTTCATAAACTACACAAAATTCGACACACAGTCGAGCGAAGATTCTCAAAGTGTGCCTAGTACTGCAAAACAATTGGAATTTGCCAAGTATCTCAAGAAAGAACTTGAGGACGAAGGTTTGACCGATGTCGAAATGGATGACATGGGCTATGTCTACGCCACCCTCAAGGGAAATACCAAGAAAAAGACTCCTACCATCGGATTTATTTCACACATGGATACCAGTCCTGACGCCAGCGGAAAGGACATCAAGGCCCGCGTCATCAAGAACTATGACGGCAAGGATATCGAACTGAGCCCTGGAATCATCAGCAGCGTCGAGAAATTCCCTGAGCTCAAGGCTCACAAGGGTGAGGACATCATCGTGACAGACGGTACTACCCTGCTCGGTGCAGATGACAAGGCAGGTATCGCTGAAATCATACAGGCCATGTGCTACCTCCGCGACCATAAGGAAATCAAGCATGGCGACATCCGTGTGGGCTTCAATCCTGATGAGGAAATCGGTATGGGTGCCCATCACTTCGATGTAGAGAAGTTTGGGTGCGACTGGGCTTACACCGTTGACGGTGGCGACCTGGGCGACCTGGAATACGAGAACTTCAATGCCGCTGCTGCCAAGATTCATATCAAGGGAGTAAGCGTACATACTGGTTACGCCAAGGGCAAGATGGTGAATGCAAGCCGCCTGGCTGTAGAGTTCCAGAATATGATACCTGAGACCGAGACTCCTGAGCAGACAGAGGGTTACGAGGGATTCTATCACCTGCTCGGCATTGAGAGCCGTTGCGAGGAAGCCAAGCTCAGCTATATCATCCGCGACCACGACCGCGAAAAGTTTGAAGACCGCAAGGACTTCATCGAGAAGTGTGTGGAGAAGATGAACGAGAAGTATGGCGAAGGAACGGTTACTGCCGAAATCTACGACCAGTATTACAACATGAAGGAGAAGATTGACCCTAACATGCATGTAATCGACATCGTACTCAAGGCGATGCAGGAGAGCGGCGTTCCTCCTCGTGTAGAGCCTATCCGTGGCGGTACCGATGGAGCACAGCTCAGTTTCAAGGGTCTTCCTTGCCCTAACATCTTTGCCGGTGGTGTCAACTTCCATGGTCCTCACGAGTTTGTGAGCATCCAGGTTATGCAGAAGGTGGTGGATACTATCGTGAAGATTGCAGAAATCACAGAAGAATACAACGACTAATACAAAAATGGGGAATTTAGGCACATCTAAATTCCCCATTTTCATAAATGAATACGAATATTTACTGAGAGATTATCATAAACTGAAAATTATGGCAGAAATTCCCTTTTTAGTAAAAGACCTCGCCCTCATCCTGATGGTAGCCGGCATCGTTACCCTCATCTTCAAGCGGCTCAAGCAACCGCTGGTGCTGGGATACATTGTGGCAGGCTTCCTCGTTTCGCCCCACATGCCCTACACTATGTCGGTAATGGACGAGACGGACATCAAGACCTGGGCAGACATCGGTGTCATCTTTACGCTTTTCTCACTGGGTCTCGACTTTTCTTTCAAGAAAATCGTGAAGATGGGAGCATCGCCTATCATTGCTACCGTGGTCATCGTCTTCTCAATGATGATGCTGGGCATCAGCGTGGGCCACAGTTTCGACTGGGGAAGGATGGACTGTATCTTCCTGGGCGGTATGCTTGCCATGAGTTCCACCACTATTATATATAAGGCGTTCGACGACATGCGGCTGCGCACCCAGAAGTTTGCCTCGATGGTGATGAGCGTACTGATTCTGGAAGACATCCTGGCCATCGTCATGATGGTGATGCTGTCAGCGATAGCGAGCGGCAGCAATCCCGATGGCGGTCAGATGTTTGCCTCCATCGTCAAGATAGGCTTCTTCCTTGGCGTCTGGTTCATCGTAGGCATCTTCGCCATCCCCTGGTTCCTCCGCTCGGTAAGAAAGCTCATCAATGGCGAAACCCTGCTTATTGTATCGCTGGGTTTATGCTGCGGCATGGCTGTACTGAGCACCAAGGTAGGTTTCAGCAGTGCTTTCGGAGCCTTCGTCATGGGTAGTATCCTGGCAGAAACCATTGAAGCTGAGAAGATTATCAAGCTGGTAGAACCAGTCAAGAACCTTTTCGGAGCCATCTTCTTCGTTTCTGTAGGTATGCTGGTAGACCCTAAGATTCTGATAGAATACGCCCTGCCTATCCTTGCCCTGGTGGGTACGATACTGATAGGTCAGGCCACGCTGGGCACCTTCGGCTTCATGCTCGGAGGCGAATCTTTGAAATCGGCCATGCGCTGCGGTTTCTCGATGGCTCAGATTGGCGAGTTCTCATTCATCATCGCCTCGCTGGGCTTGTCGCTTGGCGTTATCAGCAACTTCCTCTATCCGGTAGTCGTAGCGGTGAGTGTCATCACCACCTTCCTGACGCCTTACATGATCCGTCTGGCGCTGCCTACCTATCAGGTGATGGAGAAGCATCTGCCCGACAAGCTCATCCATGTGTTGAACCATTTTGCGATGAGCCATCCGCAGACCCAGCAGCAGAGCAAGTGGAAATCGCTGATTAAGCAGATGACCATCAACACCGTAGCCTATTCGATACTCGCGGCAGCTACCATTGCCCTGATGTTCACCTTCGTATTGCCTCTGATGCGCAATCTGTTGCCAGGCTGGCATCTTCATTGGTACGCCAACGCCATCACCGGCTTGCTTACGGTACTGCTGATAGCTCCATTCCTGCGTGCCATCGTAATGAAGAAAAACCACAGTGCAGAGTGGAAACGCCTATGGGTAGAGAGCAGCATCAACCGTGTGCCTCTGCTGTTTACGGTATTTGTCCGCTTCGTCATAGCCCTGGCCTTCATCTTCTACATCATCAACTTCCTCTCCCGCTTCACCAATGCGCTGATGATCTGCATCGGAGGCATTGTGGTGATGCTGATGATCACCTCCCGCCGCATCAAGAAGCGCAGCATTGTGATGGAGCGCGTCTTCGTCCACAATCTCCGCTCACGAGATATTGCGGCTCAGGTGAATGGCGAAAAACGCCCACTCTACGAGGGCAGACTGCTGGATAGAGATATTCATATCAGTGAGTTCGAAGTACCGGAAGACAGTACGTGGACGGGCAAATCGCTCAGGGAGCTGCATCTTCGTGAACGTTTTGGTGTAGACATGAGTAGCGTTCACCGTGGTTCCCATCGCCTCAATATCCCAAATGGAGATATGGTTATTTTTCCTGGAGACAAGTTGCAGGTGATTGGAAATGACGACCAGCTTCAGAAGTTCAACACAGCTCTTCAGAGCGATCTGATGCCGGAAGATGCCGAGATAGAGAAGCGCGAGATGAAGCTGAGCCAGCTCATCATCTCATCTTCCAGCGAATTTCTGGGCAAGACACTCATCGAGAGTGGCATCCGCGACCATTACAACTGTATGGTCGTAGGATTGGAAGAAGGTCAGGAAAACCTCACCCGCATTTCACCATCCCGAAAATTCGAAAAGGGAGATATCATCTGGCTGGTAGGCGAACCTGACGATTTGAAAAGAATCAAAAACTAAATAAAAGATTAGGGCGTGCCATTCTGTCAAGAACGACACGCCCTAATTTTATATAATATCAATTGAAATCACCATAAGAAATCTACTTCACGGTGATATGGAAGCATCCCTGTTTTACCTCATATTTTATAAGGCACCGGTTGCGGTCTCTCATATCTCTCAGCACTTCGCTGAGCACCCATTTAAGAGTGTCATTCTGCACCTGTCGGCGAGGCTGCTGACGAGTCTGAATCTGCTTATATCTGTTGTAGCAAACATCAAAGGTAGTACCGTAAAGATGGCATGAATTCTCGGTAGCATTGCCATTGCGGGTACGAAGCTTCGCCACATCATCCTTGGTACGGAGAATACTCGTAACGATAATCTTATGCAAAGGAATGCCCTTGATTTGCAAAGAATCGAAATAAGCCCGACCGATATCCTGCAGCAGCACCGAAGCCCTAGGTACCAGATAAGGTATACTGTTTTTCAGTTTATCCACATAAAAGAAAGGATTGCTGCCCACATACACCAGCTTACCCTTACTATGCTCAGCCTCCTCACGGTTCTGTACCGGATTCACGCCATGCTTGTTGGCAGCCAGAATCTGCACATCCTGCTGGTCAGGGAAAGTATTGCCGAAATGGGGCACCGAGAAGATACGATGCTTCACCTCCTTGCCATTCTTATCGAAGAAAATAGAAGGCGTATTGGAAGAATCTGCCGCAGCATCCGTCTCCGAACCTGTTCCGGCAGCTTCCTGAGCCAAATCATCAGATGTCTCAGCTATCTCATTTGCAGCCTTATTCTCCTCTTCCTTGTCTTCTTCTGCCATCGCAAGCTGATCAACGGAATCCGTAGCCAGGCTATCCGCCACACTCAAATCAGCAACAGAAGTCCTTGGTTCAGCAACGCCCGGACTGATCAATCTCACCAAAGCCAGGACACACACAACAACGACAAAACCCAGCAAGAAACGGTTCTTGCCAGACATTGCCTGAACAACATTTACTATATGTAGGATAATATGTTTTAATTTCATTATCAAGAGTTATAATCAATTTTCTATAAAAAGTATGGCAAAAGTACATCATTAATTTCATAATACAAAACTTTTTAATGTCTTTTTAATAAGTTCTACTAGAAAAAAACGATATTCCCAACTTCCGAAGCTTTGTTCTTACCATCCAAACACTATCAATCCATCACCATCGCCAGGCATCATTTAAGCCTCGTGCCGGTCATCATTGATGACTCTTACCAGCCATCATATAAGGCACTTAGCTTACATAAGAAGAGGACTCGACAAGGAGAATTTTTCAGATGAGGGTTAACAGGTTAACAGTTAACAGCCCAAAAATGCATACTTCCCCCATTCATATACAAGAAATAAGTATATATTTATATTTAATAAGGTAAGGAAAGGGGGAGGATGCAAAAAACGGCTGTTAACTGTTAACCTGTTAACTTCTTGTCCCTTTGTTAAAAATCCTAACTCGCTCTAAATTGGACTTTGATTGAAAATCAAGAAGTTGGG
>ERZ1026874.315-NODE-315-length-31886-cov-12.227703_pt1 | contig 31886 bp, 30 predicted proteins | sample MGYA00380167_ERZ1026874 | MGnify/ENA primary metagenome ERZ1026874 (study PRJEB33269, sample SAMEA4719803) | human gut metagenome | biome: human-associated habitat; feature: organic feature; material: feces | place: Cameroon | collected 2013-10 ...
ACATATCCACCATAGAAAACTCGTCCACGATGACAAGGTCGGCATCCACAAAGCGAACGCGCTCGCCGTCTCCGATTTCTTCCCCGGTGCCAAGCCCCAGTGCGCTGTGCAGCGTGCGGGCTTCGTCCACGCCGGTGCTTTCCGCCATGCGGCGGCTGGCACGACCCGTAGGAGCCATGAGGGCGAACTTCCCTTTCGGGTGCAGGTTCTTGAACACCTCGATGATGGCCTTTAACACGGTGGTTTTGCCGGTGCCGGGCGAGCCGGTAATAATGGTCAGCCCATGCTGAAATGCCGTGCGCACCGCCTGCTCCTGCTTTTGGGAAAGCGTAATACCCAGACTTTCGCGCACCGATTCCAACGCGGACTCAATGTTCTCGGCCACGCTGATGTTGGCAAGCCGCTCGGCAATCATGCGGGCGGTATCATCCTCCTGCCCAAACACGCGCGGGCTGTACAGGTACTGCTTATAGGCGACCACTGCGCCGTGCAGAATCATCTGCTGCAAGGTTTCCTGCACCTCCTCGGCGCGGACGCGCTGTTCCAGGATAGGAATGGGCGCGTTGAGCAGCAGAAGTGTTTCCTTTACCAAATCTTCCGATGGCAGAAACAGATGCCCCGATTTACTGCGGGCATCCTCCAACGTGTACAGCACCGCGCCCTTGATGCGCTCGGCGCTGTGCAGGCGGTTATCCGTCTTACGGACGATGCCATCCACACGCTTGAATCCGAACCCGGAAATCTGGCACAGATCATACGGGCATTTTTTGAGGATGTCCACACACGCCGGACCAAAGTTCTGATAAATTTTCAGCGCCGTGGCGGGCGTGATTTTGAACGGTCCCAAAAGGCTCATAAGATTGCGCAGGACGCGGCTCTCGGCGTAGGATTCCTCAATGTCCTTGAGTTTGCCCTCGGTGATGCCGCGGATTTGCAGCAGCTTCTCCGGCTCATTGTCAAGGATATTCAAGGTATCCGGGCCGAACGTGGCGACAATATCCTCTGCCGTCTTGGGGCCGATGCCTTTGATAAGCCCGGAGCCAAGATATGCCAGCAGGCCGTCCGCCGTCTGCGGAACAATTTCCTGCCACTGCTCGACTTGCAGCTGATATCCGTACTTGCTCTCCACCCATTCGCCGTCCAGTTCCAGCTCAACCGCCTTGGTGCGGGGCAGTTCGTACCCCACCGCCGTAAAGCGCAGCATACGGTCGCCGTAGTAGCGGCCGCTGCAAGCCTGCGGCGGGATGCGCGGGTCACTGGTCTTGACAACGATGATGGAGAATTTGTTTGCTTCATTGTAAAAAATCGTGGATTCGTAGGTAACACGGCAGCCGGTGATGCCGCTGTGTTCCTGTTCACTGTCGTGCATAGGCACGCTCCCTTCTTTGTCAGGCGGCTTCATCCACCGCTTTTGCCTTGATGCTGAACCGCCGCGATTCCGATACCGTGATGTACTCGTCATAAATATCCGGGTACAGCAGTTTCAGCTTTTGGAGATTGTCTTTCGTGATGCCCGTCCGGCTGACGGGGTTGTAGCTGATTGTGTACTGTGTACCGCCGTACTCCCCTATTGCCATGCAGCTGCCATTGAGCTTGGCAACCATCTGACCTTTCAGCCGCTGCATTTCTGCGTCCAGCGTTTTGACCCGTGTTTCCATCTGCTGCTTTTGTTCCTGTAAGTTGAGATACCGCAGCAAGGTAGTGGACAGGTCGCTATCCAGCTGGATGGCAGGAATCGTCTTATCCGCAGCACCTAAGCGGCGGCGCAGACTTTCGAGGATCAGGCTGCCGTCTTCGGTGTAGGGCGGCGGGATGCGTGTCAGGATGTGGTCGTGCCAGAACTCGCGTTCCAGATAGATCATTTCCTGCTCGTATTCCCTGTCACGGTACAGGTGGCGGATGATAACTTCGTCCTCATTGTTGCCGTAGAGACAGCAATAGAAGATTTCGTCCATGTCCATGACGGCCATATAATGCCGCCCCTGTGTTTCGTAGTAGACGGGAACACATTCCTCGTCGTCCTTCCACCAGTGGTCTTTCGCGTTGTAGTTGGTCGTCTTGATTTCCAGAATCGCAATTTTTCCGTTTGGCAGGCGGACAAAGTAGTCCACATCTGCTAGCATAAAGTGATACTGCGGGTGCTGGAACATCTTCTTGATCTGGAAAACTTCCAATCCGGTTTTCTTGGTGAATATCTGCGCGACCAGTGGTTCCAGCAGATGCCCCATCTCCAGCGCCACCCAGTTGCCTGTATCATCGGCAGCCGAAGCAATGTTCAGCTTGTCATCGTACAGGTCGCGGGCGGTGCGGAACGGAGAAATACCGAGGATCGCGGCGACATCGCTGCCGCCTATCCCCCGCCTGCGGTATGCCAGCCATTCCTGCTCGGTGAGGTTTTCGGTGCTGACCAGCACCTTGGGTTCCTGCCGTATGTGTTCCGGCATCCTCAGCCCCTCCTCTCGCGCTGGCGATAGGGGCGCTTGGGCCGGGTGCGCACATGGTACAGCCGATACTGCAAATTATGTGGGATGGGTCTTGCCTTGCGCGGGCGCGTGATGCGCCGCGCGATTGCCTTGGGTCTTGCCTGTTCATTCATTTGAAGTTCCACCTTTCTTATATAAAATGTATTTTCCAAAGTCGATTGGCCTTGAAACAAAATAAAAAGCGAGAATGACCGCAGGCAACGCCTGACGTTCACGGCAAACCGTGAACCACGATCATTCTCGCTATGGTGGGGTGTTTGTTCACCCAGTATAAAAAGAAAAGTGCCGGCAGCATCCACCCAGAACGGGCAGGACAAGGCTGCTGGCACGAATTACAAACTTAAACAACGTGTGCGCATGGCACAAAAATCATTTACAGGTGGAGTATAGCACAAGAATATCCGCCCTGTCAAGATGGCGGAATTTTGCATGATAAAAGCATAGTGTCCGCATTACATCCGCGCGGTCTTTGTATATACCATCGTTAAATTTTGAGGTACACTTACTGATAAGAAGCCGCTTTCGATTAGAGCGCTTCCAATTCATAACATTAAGGAGATTATGCCTATGAAGGAAATTCCCATCTGGGAAAAAAGCAATCTGACAGTTGAGGAGGCTGCGGCTTACTCAGGCATCGGAGTAAATCGGCTATACGAGATGACAAAGGATGGGAGCTGTCCTTTTGTCTTGTGGGTTGGAAATAAGAGACTCATTAAGCGCCGCAAATTCGATGAGTACATTGAACAGACGTTTTCGATCTGATGAAGAGAAGTTCATAAAAGTATAAATAATAGCGGGCCAAGATGTGATACAATATAGATGTCATATCTTGGCTCTCTTTTGGCTAAGGAGGGCCACAATGTCTATTCAAAGAAGAAAAGATAGCAAGGGACGCGTATTAAAAACTGGTGAGAGCCAGCGTAATGACGGTAGCTATATGTATCGGTACATTGATATACAAGGTAACCGTAAAAGTGCCTACGCGCCAGATCTTAACGCGTTACGCGAGAAGGAGGATAAGATACAAAAAGCTTTGAATTGCGGTATCGATTTTGATAACGGAAATATTACCGTAATGGAATTTTTAAAGATATACTTATCACAAAAATGTACCATCCGATCCACCACAGAGCAGTCTTATAGAAAAATTTTGGTATCTGTTGAGCCATATACGTTAAGCAGACTTCGCGTCAATCAAGTAAAGTTGGTGAATGCAAAGGCATTTGTTATAGAACTATCGCGAGATGGAAAGAAGTATTCAACAATTCAAACATACAAATCATTTATTAAATCTGCTTTTGATATGGCCTGCGAAGAAAATCTCATCGTTAAAAACCCTTTTTTGTTCCCGTTGAAAAAAGTAATAGTAAACAATACTGTGAAAAAGGCCGCCCTAACAAAAAGTCAGCAAGAATCATTTTTGGAGTATGTTCACGAAAGTAATATATATCGAAAGCATGAGGATGATATTTGCATTTTGCTGGGGACAGGCCTCAGAATTGGTGAGCTATATGGACTTACGGTTAAGGACGTTGATTTCAAAAATAACTGTATTTATGTAAATCATCAGTTGGTATGGCTGTGTGATAGGCGTAATAATATAAAACGCATGGCTAAAATTCATGAGCCCAAAACCACCGCAGGCATTCGAACAATTCCAATGACAAAAAATGTCGCAGATTGTTTTAGGCATGTAATTATGACAAGAAACCAATTGGCACAAAATTTAGAGGTTGATGGATATAAGGATTTCGTTTTCGCAACAGATTTTGGACTAGAAAGCGCCGATAACTTTTCAAAAGCATTAAAAAACATTGTGAATGCATACAACAGGCTGCACCCTAACGAACCCCAGCTTCCACACGTCTCCCCGCACATACTACGCCATACGTTTTGTACAAATATGATTAACTATGGCATGAATATAAAAACTGTTCAGTATTTGATGGGGCACTCTTCTGTACAGATGACGCTGGAGGTTTACACACATGCAAATCAAGAAAATGTAATCAGCGACTTTGCTAACATAATGAATAAATGCGAATCTGTATGCGGCGATATGCATCCTGCTGTATAAGGTACACCAAACTTACACCATTTATCAAAAAAATACACAAACATATAAGGCAGAACATAAAAGCGAGGGTGTCATCAATAAATGAAATTTTATGTTCTTACGATATATATTTGTGTATAAAAGACTATGTGAAAGATTATTGTTGGGGCTATTTATTTTACGATATTTCCCGGCAGGTTGCAAGGAATTTTATCTGATTTATCAGTATTTTGTAGGGGCGGATGCTTGCATCGACCCCTACAGAATGGCAGATGTTTCTAATCTTAGATTAGAAGATGGGCACAACGGCACCGTCGTAGGTGTTGTTGATGAAGTCCTTGATGGTGTCGCTGGTCAGGGCAGCGTACAGGGCCTGGATGGCGGGGTCGTTCTCGTTGCCTTCCTTCACGACCAGAACGTTGGCGTAGGTCTGGGCAGCCTCAGAAGAAGCATCCTCGATGGCCAGGGCGTCGGTGCCGACGGAGAAGCCGGCCTCCATTGCGTAGTTGCCGTTGATGACGGCGAAGTCAACGTCGGCGACGGTGCGGGGCAGCTGAGCAGCCTCGATCTCCTGGATCTTGACGTTGTGGGGGTTCTCCTCGATGTCGTTGACGGTAGCGGTCAGGCCGGCGCCGTCACGGACGGTGATGATGCCCTGGGCGGCCAGCAGCTGCAGAGCGCGGGCCTCGTTGGTGGTATCGTTGGGCACGGCGATGGTAGCGCCGTCAGCGATGTTCTCCAGGTCGTTGCTCTTGCCCGGATAGATGCCGAACGGCTCATAGTGGATGGCGCCGACGCTGACCAGATGGGTGCCGTTCTCCTCGTTGAAGCTCTCGAGGTAGGGGGTGTGCTGGAAGTAGTTGGCGTCGACCTCGCCGCTCTCGGTGACCAGGTTGGGCTGGACGTAGTCGCTGAACTCGACAACTTCCAGGGTGATGCCCTGCTCGGCCAGGATGTCCTTGGCAGCGTTCAGGATCTCGGCATGGGGCGTGGGGGAAGCGGCAACCTTCAGGGTGGTGCCGGCCAGGTCGGTGGTCTCCTCAGAGGCGGCCTCGCTGGTGGAAGCAGCCTCGCTCTCGGCGGGGGCGGTGCTCTCAGCAGCGGAAGAGGAAGCGGAAGAACCGCAGGCGGCCAGGCTCAGGGCCAGGGTACCGGCCAGGGCAACAGAAATCAGCTTTTTCATAGTAGGTATCTCCTTTTCATGTGTTGTGTGTGTAAATGTGTTTTTATGCGGTCATGTCCCTCAACAAGTACAGCGGCACATTCGCACACCGGGCTGTTTGTAGATCGCAGTCATACAAATTCCTCCCTCGGTTTTATCAAAGCGGTTAAAGGCGGCAAGTTGCCACAAGAAAAAAAGCAGGGCTCCGAATCGCTTCGGCGCCCTGCTGCATGCTACCCTTATGCGCCAGGTTTTGCGCACGGGGAAACAGGCACAGACTGCCGAAGCAAGCTGCACATGCACATGCACATCATCATAGTGTTGCTGCGGCTCATGGTCGTGTACCCCTTTCCTCAAGATTTGCTCAGCACCCGGCTGGCTTTGATGTTTGCAGTATACGCCCCTTTTACGGGAATGTCAACACTTTCCCTGCACATTTATGCAGGAACGATGCAATTTTGACAAATTACACAAACCCACCGGTTTAACAGGTTATGGACTTGCCAAATTCCTACAAATATGCTATACTATAGTCACACAACTTGAAAGGGGAGACCCTGTATGAAATTTTCGACCCGTGACCGCTATGCCCTGCGGCTGATGGTGGAACTGGCCAACCGCGCCGGTGCCGATGCCCTTGTACCGCTGAAAGAAATCAGCGACGCACAGCAGATCAGCTTAAAATATCTGGAGCAGATCGTGACCCCCCTGACCAAGGCCGGGCTGGTGCTTAGCGTGCGCGGTGCCCAGGGCGGCTACCGCCTGGCCCGCCCGGATACCGAGATCACTGCCGGCGAGATCCTGCGTGCGGTGGAAGGCGAGCTGACGGCTATCCCCTGCCTGGCCTCCAGCGTTGAGTGCCCCCGCCGGGGCCAGTGCCACACGCTGGATTTCTGGAGTGGGCTGAACGATATTATCAACGAGTACGTAGACGGCGTGACCCTGCGGCAATTGCGAAATCTGCCGGAGGATGACGCTAAAGGCCCCCTTGTGTAAAGGGTGACTCCCCACAGCGTGGGGAGATGTCGCGTAGCGACAGAAGGGCCCGGGCTCGAAGAACTCCGCTGAAGGCGGTGGGGGATTGTAAACTTACGGGTATATCGCCCTACCCTCGCAAGGTCACAATCCCTCCGTCACGGCTCCGCCGTGCCACCTCCCTTTACACAAGGGAGGCTTTTAAATGCGTGGTTAAAATAAAAAGGCAAGTGCACTTCATCTGCACTTGCCTTTTGTTTTATGTATTCTCGTTCGTTGGGTTAGCGGTATCGCCGCTGTTGTTTTCGCCGCCAGCTTCATTGCCGCCATTGTCCGTGGACTCTGGAACGGATGTGAATTCCGGCGTTGGCGTAGGTGTCGGGGTGGGGGTAGGCGTCGGCTCCGGGGTCGGTGTGGGTTCAGCCGTCGGTTCCGGGGTGGGCGTCGGCTCGGCGGTCGGCTCCGGCGTCGGGGTCACTTCAATGTACTCGTAGGTATCCTCGCTGTCCGAGGTCTCCTCGGATTCCGGCTCGTAGGTCTCGGTGCTGGTCACGACCGGCGTGGTGTACGTTACCACGTCCTTTTCGCCGGTGTGCTTGGCAACTTTCGTCACGGTGGGACGGTCATCCTCGTTGATGCAGCTGTGGGTGCGGATGTAGTCAAACAGCGCTTCCATAGCCGCACGGGTCAGATGGATGCCGTCGCTGGACTCCACATAGCCGCTCTTGGCGTAGCCGGTGGCAGAATCCTTCAGCACCTCGGCGCTGTTCAGGAATTTCCAGCCCTTCTCTTTGCACATTTCGACGAGGGCTTTGTTGTACTCGTCCACCTGGGTCTGGGTCAGGCTCTGGTTGGAGTGCTGCTGCCCCAGCGGCGGGATGGCGTTGATGATGATGTCCACACTGGGGTACGCCTCGACGATGCTCTCAATGCCGGTCTGGTAGTTTTTGACAAAATCAGCCGCCTTGTAGCTGGGGCTGAGGTCGTTGGTGCCAAAGGTGATGATGACCCGCTTGGGCTGCATGCCTGCCACAGCCTTGGCCATGGTGACGTAGCTGCCGGAGTTGTTCAGCTCCACACAGGCGTAGGTGGCCAGGCTCTTGGCGCTCATGCCTACCGAGCCGATGGCGTTATCGTAGGTGCAGAAGTCGAACATGCGGTACATGCGGGCGGTATTGCTGTCGCCCAGGAAAAGCGTTTCGTCCACATAGGTCTGGCCCGCATCACTGCTTTCCGGCAGGATGGTGGCCGAGTAGGCCGTGGTGTCGATGGTGTTTTCCTCTTTATTGTAGCCGCTCTCGGTAATGATGGACTCAGGCTCTACGGCAGAGTCGGAAGCGGCGTCCTCGCTGCCTCCGAACCCGCCCACCAGGAAAAAGGCAACACCTACGCTGGCCAGCAGCATCAGGCTGCAAATAACCAGCACAATGTACATTTTTGCCCGGAGATCCAGCCGCATTTTGGGTTCTGATTGTTTCGTTTTGCCTGCCATTGGCTGATCCTTTCCGATAGGAGGTTGAATTTAAGGTAAAAACGCGTACCTGCTATTGTACACCATTTCGGGCGCTTACGCTACCCTTTTCGCAATTTTTACAAATTTTCACAGATGCAGCCGCTTGGCAATCTCGCTGCGCAGGTCGCGTCCCTTAAAGATGACCAGCCCCAGAAAGGTCACCACGCTGATGATCAGGCAGTTGACCCAGGGGATGCTGTGGCCGTCGATGCGGCCGCGGTCGATGCGGAAAAACAGCAGGATATACGGCAAAAGCCCGACGCCGATGTTCATCAGCAGATACACCAGCGCGTTGGCGGTGAACCGGCTGTGGAGAAACGCAAAGATAAAATTACATACCAGCGTTACACTGCACAGAATCGGCACCACAAAATCGAGACTATAGCCGGTATAGCCGGTGAACCAGTCGGTAAACGCGATGAGCGCCGAGACGAGCAACAGCAGGTTGAACACCAGCCGGGGACCGTTGTAGCGGCGGCGCAGAAGCACCCGCAGCACAGACAGCCCAGCCACGCCCCACACCAGTATCAGCAGGCTGAAATGCAGGTGGGCGGTGTCCAGCAGCAGGAAGTCGATCGCCCCGGCAACGACCGTCAGGGTAAGCACAACAAAAGCGACGATCTTATAAAACAGGCTGGCGCGGTGGATGCGCGGTGCCGTGGGCGGGAACCAGGGACTCCCCTGTTCCCCATGCAGGCGGTTCTGGCACAGCGGGCAGTAGCCGGTGTCGCCGCCCACCTGGATATGACAATGCGGGCAGGTCTTCATTTTTCTACCTCCGTTGCATACAGCGTTACCTGCAGCCCGGCCTCGGCAAAGCCGCGGTAAAGCCGGCGCAATACGTTGGTGCTGCAGTGGGACGACGCCGTGCCCAGCACCAGATTATCCCCATAGGATGCCACACAGGTAAACAGATCCTCGCAGCTGGAAAAGGCGGCGAACTGCTTGATGTACGGCTTCATCGCATCGGGCAGCGTGACGCGGCCCATGTTGGAGATGACCGCTGTGACGTGCTTTTTCTCCAGCGCGGTAAAGAACTTCACGGTCAGGTTTTTGACCACCAGCGGTACCGGGCGGATGCCGGGTATATGCTCCAGCTTTTCGTACTCGTCCATTTGTGCCTTGATGTTTTCGGGCAGCAAGGCTTCTTTCAGCTGGGCGTCAAAGGCGGCGGCCGCCGTCTGCATCGTGTCGGCCTCGGTCAGCGTCAGGATGACATAGACCGAATTGAAAAAGTTGCGGGCCGTCTCGCTGGGGTAGTAATTGCGCAGGTTGACCGGCAGGCTGATGGCGATGGGCTTGCTGCGCTCCAGGGCGGGCATCTCGGCATAGATGGCCAGCATCAGCGAAGCGCCGAGATAGCTGGTCAGCGAGACGCCCAGCTCGTGGGCGCGGGCCAGCACCTCTTTGGCGCTTAAATGTCCCTCAAAAAACTGCAGCTGGTCATACGGCAGGCGCTTGCCCCGCAGGTGGTAGGCATTGGGCAGTTTGGGGGCCTTGCCCTCCCGCTTGGTAGCGCCGTAAAAGTTGCGGAAACTATCCTGCTCCAGGGCAGCGGCAGAAGCGCTGTTGGGAGTGGGCACGTCCTGCATTTCGGCGGGGTGGACCAGCGCCAGATAGTTGCGGACGATGGACTTTAAAAACAGGAACCCGCCGTTGCCGTCGGTCAGCGCATGGAACATCTCAAGATTGATGCGGCTGCCGAAATAGGTCACGCGGTAGATCAGCCGATTGCGGCGCTCCGGCACATACAGGGGTGCGCAGGGGGCCTTGTCCTCGGGGTGGCAGGTGGGCAGCTGGTCGGTGGATTCAAAATAGTGCCAGAATAAACCACGGTGCAGCGTTACCTGGAACTGCGGCCACTCCGGCGCAGTAATGCGCAGGGCCTCGTTCAGCAGTGCGGGGTCTACCTCCTCTTGCAAGGTGCAGGAGATGCGGAAGACCCGCGGGTCGCGGCGGGTATTGGTTGCCAGAAACACCTTGGCCACGTTATCAACTTTATACCATTCCTGGGCCATGGACAGCCCCTCCTTACATCATGCGCTGCACAAACCGCCCGGCAGACTCCATCGCTGCCACGGCGCGGTGGATGGGCATTTGCTGGAACACGTGCCAGCACTCCGCATACACTTCCAGCACAGCGTAACCGCCTGCTCTGTGGATGGCCTCGGCCAGCCGCTCACTGTCAGAGCGCAGAATTTCATTGGTGCCTACCTGTACCAGCGTGGGCGGCAGACCGCGCAGGTCGGCAAACAGCGGGCTGTAGCAGGGCTTGGCCCAGTCAGCATCGGGGCCGGTGTAGGCGGCGCGTACAGCTTCGATATATTCGTAGGTCAGCATCGGGTCCAGCGCTTTGCAGCTTTTGTAGCTTTTGCCGCTGGCGGTCATGTCGGTCCAGGGGCTGAACAGCAGCAGCGCCCGCGGCTGGGCACGGCCCTGCTCCTTGAGCTTCAGGCAGAGTTCCAATGCCAAATTACCGCCGGCGGAATCGCCCGCAACGACGATGTCCCGGGCACCGTAGCCCATATACATCAGGTAGTCCCACATGGCCAGCGCGTCCTCAACGGCGGCAGGGTACGGATTTTCGGGCGCTAAGCGGTATTCAAACGACAATACGTCAAATCCTGTGCAGAGTGCCAGCTTGCTGGCCAGGATGCGGGCATAGCCCAGCTGGCCGCAGGTGTAACCGCCGCCGTGGCAGTACAGCACAGCGTGGTGTCGGTCATGGCCATGCTCCAGGCTGACCCACTCGGCGGGAATGTTGTTGACGCTGAGGGCATCGTTGCGGATGCCGATGGACGGCGTGACCAGCCGGGCAAACAATTCCTGCGCCGCGCGCTGGTGCTCCAAATCCTCCGGCGTGGTGGAGGTATGGTCGGTGGCGCTGTGTACGGCCTTGATGGCGCGCATCATCGGCCCCAGGTCGTCAGCGTTCTGCCCATGCTGGGGGATCAGCGTTTTGATGACGGCCTCCAACCGCTGGGACAGGTCCTTCTTTTTTGGCATGGAAAATTCTCCTTACAGGCGGGCCAGCAGCCGCACCCACAGGGTGCGCAGCAGCGGCGGATGGGCGGCGGGCAGGCAGCAGAGCCGGTGGATTTTCTCCAGCGGCGGGAAGCTGCCCTTTTTGGCATAGCGGCGGTACAGCACGGCCAGCTGGCGGTCTTTGGCGGCACCGGGCAAGTGCAAAATGCACACGGGGTCCAGTGTGTAGTTGGTGGAAACAAAGTAGAAACGTCCGCCCAGCCAGTAGCGGAACAGGTAGGCGTTGGCGGCACGCACGGGCTGCCCGGCCAGCAGGCTGCGGTAGGCGGCCCCGCACCAGATGGCTTCGTCGCCCTCCCGCGGCGTCAGGCCGATGGCCTGCAATTGGTTAAAGTATTGGCGGCAGAGTGCCATAAAATCGGCGAGCCGCGCCTTGCTGCCGGCCACCAGCTCGCCGCCAAAGTGGGTCAGCACATGGGGCGCACCCTGCGGCTCCACAGCATCGTAAGCTTTGCCGATGGCGGCGGTCATGCCCTGGCTGGCGGCGTGGGGCACCTGGTACAGTAGGACGGCCTCGCCGCACTCCCGCCACAGATCATCCAGCGAGTGCTGGGTGTAGGTATCCAGGTCCAGCATGGCGGCGTTGGCAAAGTCTTTGTTGGCCAGCACCCATTCCATCGCGCAGAGCTTGTAGTAGGCCAGCGCCCAGTTGGTATCCGCCGGGACGCGGTAGCTGGTGAAGGGGCAGCCCCAAATTTCAATGCCCGCATTGGTAAGCTGACTGCGGTACGGCTCCTGCGGCGGGGCGTTGGTGACCAGCGCTACCGTGCAGGCGGGGTTGGCCAGCTTAGCGCTGCAAAGGGCCACCACAGTGCAGCGGTCATACACAGCGCGGCCCAGGTTGGCGGCATCGCCCTCGCGGTAGCCCTCCAGCGCCGCAAACGCGCCAAAGATCAGGTTTTGCATGGTGGCCCCTCCCGTTTTGTTAAATCACTATTTTATTTATTATAATCATTTCCGCCCCTTTTGTCTATGCTGTGGGCCGGGCGGCAAAAAACTTCTCCGCAAATCTTGCCGAAACGGTGCGAAACATTTATAATGAGTTGTAACACATGTAAACTTTTTGTGAATCCCCGAAAAAATCCCTGAAACGGAGCAGTTTGTATGGCGTTTTCCTCGGTGCAATTTCTGTTTATCTTTCTGCCGCTGTCTCTGGCGGTATACTGGCTGCTGCCCAAGGCCCTGCGCAACGGGGCATTGGGGGCGTTCAGCCTGCTGTTCTTTGCCTGGGCAGGGCTGAAAGGCGCGGCCATCCTGCTGGCGCTGGCGGCTATCACCTGGCTGGGCGGCCTGCTGCTGGAAAAACTACCCCGCAAAAAGCCGCTGCTTATCCTTTTAATCGCAGCTCACCTGGCGGTGCTGGCGGCGTTCAAGTACGCAGGCTTCGCGGCCCGCAGCATCAATGCGCTGGTGCCGGATCTGCTGCCGGTGTTCGCCCCGGCCCTGCCGCTGGGCATCAGCTTTTACATTTTTACGGCCATCGGGTATCTGGCGGATGTGTCCGGCGGCAAAGTCGCTGCTGCCCGCAGTCCCTTTCGTTTCTTTGTGTTCCTCGCCTTCTTCGGCCACGGCCCCTCCGGCCCCATTGTGCGGTATGACCAGCAGCTCCCCTGCCTCGACGCTAAAGCGGCCGAACGTCAGGTCAGTCTGGACCGTTTCTGTTATGGCATCAAGCGGTTTGTGCTGGGTTTGGCCAAAAAAGCGATCATCGCCGATCAGCTGGCGCTGATCTACAACCGGGTCACTTCGGTGCCTGCAGCCACGGTGCCTGCCCCGGCGCTGGTGCTGGGGTATCTGGCTTACATGATGCAGCTCTACTTCGACTTCTCCGGCTACAGCGATATGGCCATCGGCATCGGCAGCTTTTTCGGGCTGGAACTGCCGGAAAACTTCAACTACCCGTATCTGTCCTGCTCGGTGGGCGAATACTGGCGGCGCTGGCATATGAGCCTGTCGGGCTGGTTCCGGGACTATGTGTACATCCCGCTGGGCGGCAGCCGCTGCTCGCTGGCGAAAAATTGTCGCAACCTGCTGATCGTCTTTCTGCTCACCGGCCTGTGGCACGGCGCGGCGTGGCAGTATGTGGCTTTCGGTCTGCTCCACGGCATGCTGCTGTGTTTGGAACGCCTGGGCCTGCGCAAATTCCTGCAGCGCATCCCGCCGCTCTTTGCCCACGCTTACACGCTGGTGGTGCTGTGGTTCACCCTCATCATTTTTGGCGCCCACGGCCTGGCCGAGGGCCTTGCCGCGTGGAAGGGCATCCTGTCCTGGCAGAGCGGTGCGCAGGGCTACACGGCCGCCGCCTTTGCCGATACCAAGCTGATGGTGCTGCTGGCGGCTTCGCTGCTGCTGTGCGGCCCCCTGCAGGCATGCTTCCCCCGCCTGAAAAAGGCTCTGTACGCCAAAGAAGCCCCCAGTCTGCCGGGTATGGTGGGGCTGCTGGTACTGCTTTTCCTCTCGCTGATGCGGGTGACGGCGGGCACTTACAGCGCGTTCATCTATTTCCAGTTTTAAAAGGAGGTGCAGACCATGAGAAAAGCAACCAAGATCGGCTTCATCGCCGTGTTCTGCGCCGCCGTCGGGCTGACCTTTCCGGTGTTCAACATCTTTTCCAAGCAGCTCTCGATGGACAGCCACGAGAACCGTCTGATGACCGGCCTGCCCCAGGTGCTGCAAAGCCCGCTCTCCCAGCTGCCGCGTAGTTTGGACAACTTTTTTGTCGATAACTCGCCGTTCCGCTACCAGTTTGTGCTGCTGAACGCAGGCATCGACTACGCCGTTTTTGGCACGAGCCAAAGCGATCAGGTATTGCCCGGCAAGGATGGCTGGCTGTTTTACAAGGACGGCCCCACCGCTGCCCAGCCTGTGGCCAACTACCAGGGTTTGACCGACATCAACGACAGCCCCGAGGTGCTGGCCCAGGCCAGCGCCAAGCTGCAGATTTTAAACGACCGCCTGGCCGAAAACGGCTGCACGCTGGTGCTGGACCTGACCCCCAGCAAGGACCGCATCTACCGCGAGTATATGCCCGACGGTTACCCCATCGTCAACGAGGAAAACCGTACCGACCTGCTGGCCGGCTACCTGCAAAGCCACACCACTGTGCCGGTGAATTGGTCCTATCAGGAGCTGCGTCGCCAGGCCCGGCTGAACCCCGACCGGCTGTTGTATTACAAGACCGACACACACTGGAATTCCATCGGTGCGCTGTACGGATTGGACGGCATTTTTGATGCCCTGGGCCTGCCCATTTTACAGCCCGGGGACTATCCCGTGGAGCCTGCCGGGACCACCACCGGCGATATGGCCAACGTGGCCGCGCTGTACGCCAGCCTGCCGCCGGAGCAGACCTACACGGTGCCCGGCTACGCTGACCTGTTTGCCAAAGATGACCGCGTGGTGCGGGTCATCGGCGATTCCTTCAGCGAGTATTACATGCCGTATCTGGAGGCCCGCTTCGCCACCACCTGGCGAGAGCACATCGACAGCTTTGATCCGGCCGTCGTAGAACAGCCGGGGTGCGATATTTTGATTTTGGAGTTCAACGAGCGCAGCCTGGATAAGCTGCTGGCGATTTTGGACAGCATTTGAAGTAGTAGAGTATAGGAAAGGCTCCCTCTGTGAGGGAGCTGGCGCCGAAGGCGACTGAGGGAGAGACAATTCCATTGGCAGATGCTAAATCGAAGGCTCTCTCCCCCACCCGCTTCGCGGGAGCCCCCTCGCAGAGGGGGCCTTTAAGCCCTGCTAAAGCAAAGCCCGTACTTCTGATTTCCAGAGGTACGGGTTTCACATTATAATTACAATTTACCCTTTCCGCCCCACGCCCAGATCGGCCAAAATATCCGTTCGGGTATCCAGTGCCAGGGCGGCTACGCGGCGGATACGCTCGGGGGTCATGTAGGGGGCCAGGCCGCTGATGGAAAACGCGCTTTCCGCACGCCCGTCCGGCCCTGGGATGGCCACAGCCACGCACCGCACACCCATCTCGTTCTCCTCATCGTCGATGGCGTAGCCGTTGGCGCGCACCTCGGCCAGCTGGTCCCGCATCTCGGCCAGGTCCACCACGGTGCGGCTGGTCAGCTTCTTTAAGCTGCTGTGGTTCCACACGTCTTCCACTTCCTCGGGGGGCAGGGTGGCCAGGATAGCCTTGCCAACACCGGTGCAGTACAGCGGGCTGCGCAGACCCACCCGGCTGGACATCCGCATAGGACCGCTTTCCGTTTTATAAATGTACACAATGTCCCGTGCATCGCGGATGACCAGATGCACGGCCTCGCCGGTGCGCTGGCTCAGCCGCTCCAGATGCGCCTTGGCCACGTCCATGATCTCCATGCTGTTGACGATGCCGCTGGACAGCTCAAACATTTTTAAGGTCAGCCGGTAGCGGCCGGTCTCCGGCTCCTGCGCGGCATAGCCCAGGCTGACCAGGCTTGCCAGCAGCCGGTGCACGGTGCTTTTGGCAAGGCCGGTCTCCTGCGCCAGCCGCTGCAGGCTGGCCCCGGCCGGGTGGGATGCCAGCTGTTCGATCAGCTGGAAGATGCGCTCAACGCTTTGCACGCCGCCTTTTTCGGTCAAAATAGGGTTCCTCCCTTGAATATTTACAATTTGTTAATAATTTGTAACCGTACAACGGAAACACTGTTGCGTTCCGCAATATGGAACGATTATAGCAAAGTTCGGCCGGTTTTGCAAGTGCTATGCCGAATCGCGGAATTCTGGGCGAATACGACAAAAAATGTGTGCTGTAACCTGTTCATTTTGACCGATTGACGGCGCAACCGCAGCCGATTATAATTATAGTAACCGAGTGTGGTCAGGCAACTGTCTAAGGTGGTCTGCCCCACCCCAAACTGCAACATATAGTAAAGGAGAATTGCTATGAATTCTGTTTTGCAGCGTGTTTACGAGATTGGTATTATCCCTGTTATCGCTTTCAACAGCGTGGATGAGGCCCTGCCCCTGTGCAAGGCCCTGATGGCTGGCGGCCTGCCCGCTGCGGAGGTCACCTTCCGCACCGCCTGCGCCGAAGAGTGCATCAAGAAGATCCACGAGGAACTGCCCGATATGCTGCTGGGCGCCGGCACTGTCCTGACCGTTGATCAGGCTGACCGCGCTATGGCTGCCGGTGCTTCCTTCATCGTTGCTCCCGGCTTCGACCCCGAAGTCTGCAAGCATGTCATTGATAAGGGCGGCATCATGATGCCCGGCACCGCCACCTCCGGCGAGATGCAGCAGGCCATGAACATGGGCTGCGAGGTCGTCAAGTTCTTCCCTGCCGAAGCAAACGGCGGTGTGGACAAGCTGAAGAACATCGGCGCTGCCCTGAAGACCTGCAAGTGGATGTGCACCGGCGGCGTCAACGCCAAGAACGTGAACAACTACTTGGGCTACAACCAGATCATTGCTGTCGGCGGCACCTGGATGTGCAAGAGCGACAAGATCAAGGCCGGCGCCTGGGACGAGATCACTGCCATGAGCCGCGAGGCTGTTGACGTGATGCTGGGCCTGCAGCTGGGCCACATCGGCATCAACTGCGCTGATGAGGCCGAGGCTGCCAAGACTGCCGAGACCATCGGCGCCCTGCTGAGCATGGCTGTCAAGCCCGGCAACAGCAGCATCTTTGTCGGCAAGAAGGAATTCGAGATCATGAAGAAGCCGGGCCGCGGCACCCATGGTCACATCGCTATCCTGACCAACAACGTCGATCGCGCTATCTATCACCTGGGCCAGCGCGGTGTCAAGTTTGATATGGACAGCAAGAACGTCAAGGACGGCAAGACTGTTGCCATCTACTTCGCTGACGAAGTCGCCGGCTTTGCTATCCACCTCGTTCAGAAATAATTTAGCGTGAGCTAAATTATTTCCGTAGGGGGCGGCGTCCTCGACGCCCCGCAGTTTGATGCCCCTTTTCAAGGGGGCGCAACAAAGTTTCTTTATAAATTTAAAATAAAGGAGTTCCACCATGAAAATCGTTACTCTCGGTGAAATTATGATCCGTCTGCAGCCCTACGATCATCTGCGCTTTGTGCAGACCGATACCCTGCAGTACACCTACGGCGGCGGCGAGGCCAACGTGGCTGTTTCTCTGGCCAACTACGGCGCTGATGTCGCTTTCGTCACCAAGCTGCCCGCTCATGCCATCGGCCAGGCCGGCGTGAACGCTCTGCGCCGCTACGGCGTTGACACCAGCAAGATCACCCGCGGCGGTGACCGTGTTGGCATCTACTTCAACGAGAAGGGCGCTTCTCAGCGTGGTTCCGTCTGCATCTACGACCGTGCACATTCTGCTATGGCCGATGCTACCGTCGCTGACTTCGACTTCGACAAGATCTTCGAGGGCGTTGACTGGTTCCACTTCACCGGCATTACCCCGGCCCTGGGTGCTAATGTTGTTGAGATCTGCCTGGCTGCCTGCAAGGCTGCTAAGGCTCACGGCGCCAAGATTAGCTGCGACCTGAACTACCGCGGCAAGCTGTGGACCCGTGCAGAGGCTCGTGAGGCCATGAGCAAGCTGTGCGAGTACGTCGATGTCTGCATCTCCAACGAGGAGGATGCTAAGGACGTCTTCGGCATCGAGGCCGAGGCTACCGACATCTACGCCGGTGAGATCAACCGCGAGGGCTACAAGAGCGTTGCCAAGCAGCTGGCTGACAAGTTCCACTTCGAGAAGGTCGCTATCACCCTGCGTGAGAGCCATTCCGCTTCCGACAACGGCTGGAGCGCCATGCTGTACGATGTCGCTTCCGACGAGTACGCCTTCAGCAAGAAGTACGAGCTGCGCATCGTTGACCGCGTTGGCGGCGGCGACAGCTTCGGCGGCGGCCTGATCTACGCCCTGCTGAGCGGCAAGTCCACCCAGGATGCTGTTGAGTTCGCTGTTGCTGCTTCTGCTCTGAAGCACACCATCGAGGGCGACTTCAACCAGGTCACCGTTTCTGAGGTCGAGAAGCTGGCTGGCGGCGACGGTTCCGGCCGTATCCAGCGCTGATTTTTCCCCCAATATGCACTTTTGCCCTGCGGGTTTCGGCCCGCAGGGCCTTTGTTTTGTCGATTGTTAACCTCTTTTCGCATGCTGCGTTGACATTTGATCATCGGCCGCGCTATACTGGGTGACAGTTGGGCTGAAAGGAGAGCTGTGCCATGGTAAAAGCGGACGTGCTGGCCGCGCTGGACGCTGCCCGGGGCAAATACATTTCCGGGCAGGAGCTGGCGCAGCAGCTGGGCGTGAGCCGCACGGCTATCTGGAAAGCCGTCGCGGCCCTGCGGGCCGACGGCATCCCGGTGGCGGCGGTGACCAACCGCGGCTACATCCTCTCCCCTGCTGCCGACGTGCTCAATGCCGCCGCCGTCACGGCGCTGTTGGCCCCGGAAACGGCCAGAGCCTTGCAGGTCGAGGTCGTCGACCGTTTGCCCGGCACGAATGCGGCTCTGCGGGTCCGCGCTGAGAATGGTGCCCCCGAAGGGCTGGTGCTGATCGCCCAGGCACAATCGGCCGGGCGCGGCCGGGGTGGGCACAGCTTCTTCTCGCCCCAGGGCGGGCTGTATCTCAGCATTCTGTTGCGGCCGGAGATCGGCCTGCGCCAGGCCGTGCGGCTGACTGCTATGGCCGCCGTGGCCGCATGCCGTGCCGCCGAGAAAGTTTCGGGCGCGGAACTGCGCATCAAGTGGGTCAACGACCTCTGGCGGGATGGCCGCAAGGTTTGCGGCATCCTGACCGAAGCCGCGCTGGACATGGAAAGCGGCATGCTGGACTACGCTGTGCTGGGCCTGGGCTTCAACATCACAGCCCCGCCCGATGGCTGGCCTGCCGAGCTGCAGGATGTAGCCGGGGCGCTGTTTGATGACGCCCCGCCGCCGGGTGCCCGTGCGGCACTGGCCGCCGCCTTCCTCAACGAGTTCTGGGCGTTGTACCACGGCGTGCCCAAGCCGGAGTACCTGCCGGAATACCGCGCCCGCCAGGCGCTACTGGGCCAGATCGTGACGGTAACGCCCCGGAACGGCACCCCGCGAAAGGCTGAGGCGCTGGACATCGACGAGGACTGCCGCCTGGTCGTCCGCTTTGCGGGAGAGCACAATTTAGTGCCCCTGCGCGGCGAGGAAGTTCATTTGGGAAAGTACCTGTAAAGGTCTTTGTATAGTATCAACAAAAGAAAAGAGGAACAATTATGAAAACTGCTGAAAACCTGCGGGTGCGCCGGATGGTCCTGTGCGCCCTGTTTGCCGCTCTGACCGCCGTGTGCAGCCAGATCGCTATCCCCATGCCCTGGGGCGTGCCCATCAACCTGGCATTGTTTGCCGTGTACATGGCCGGCACCATGCTGGGGGCCTTCTGGGGTACCGTCAGCCAGCTGGTGTTTGTGGCGCTGGCTGCCATCGGTGTGCCGGTGCTGGCCGGTTTCCAGGGCGGCCCCTCTGCCATCTTTGGCAAGACCGGCGGCTATGTGCTGGGTTACATTCTGGCTGCACTCATCACCGCGTTGATCTCCAAGGCTTTGGGCCGCAAGTTCTGGTCGCTCTGCGTGGCCATGGTCGTGGGCTGTGCCGTCTGCTATGTGCTGGGCACCATCTGGTTCATGACCCTGACCGGTGCCGACCTTGCCAGCGCCCTGGGCTGGTGCGTTCTGCCCTACCTGCCCGGCGACGTCATCAAGATCGTGCTGGCCGCTGTGCTGACCATGCAGCTGGACAAGCGCATGCCCAACATCTGATTCACTTATTATAAAAGCAAAACGCCCGTGCTGCCTTGGCACGGGCGTTCTTTTATGCTTCGCTTACAATGTTTTTGACCCAGACGCCTTTTTTGACCAGCACAAAGCCGATGGCGCATTTCACAATGTCCAGCCCGTTGACGATCAGGTAGATGGATACCAACGGCAGGCCGGTGAACCGGGACAAGCAGTAGGCCGCCGGTACCGATACTACCCAGGAAAAGCAGCTGTCGAACAAAAAGGTGATGAAAGTCTTGCCGCCGGACCGCAGCGTAAAGTAGGCGCAGTTGGCAAAACCGAACAGCGGCATGCACAGCGCGGCCATACGGATCAGCTCGGTGGCCAGCAGACGGATGGATTCCTCGGTGTTGTAGATCTGGGGGATCAGCGGCGCGCAGATGGTCAGCAGGGTGCCCATCACCACGCAGCTGGCGGCGCTAAGGCTCAGCATCCGCCAGGCGGTGCGCCGTGCCCCGGTCAAGCGGTCGGCCCCCAGCTCCTGCCCTACCACAATGGCCGTGGCATTGCCCAGGGACAGGAACACCTCGTTGAAGATCTGGGCAATGGTGTTACAGATGTTCAGCGCGGCAACGGCCTGGATGCCGCGCACCGAATAGCATTGCAGCAGCACCGCCTGCCCCATGCCCCACATCAGTTCGTTGACCAGCAGCGGCATCGACTTGCGGAAGATGTCCCCTGTCAGTGCCCGCGGAATGGCAAAACTGCGGTATACCCCGGCAAAGAACGGATACCGCCCTGTGCTGCGGTGGGCACCGATGACCACGATGAGCAGCTCCACAAAGCGGGAAAGCACGGTGGCCACCGCCGCACCGGCCACGCCCATTTTGGGAAAGCCGCATAAACCAAAGATCAGCAGCAGGTTAAAGACAAAGTTGACGACCATCGCCAGCATACTGGCTTTCATGGGCAGTACGGTCTGGCCGCTTTCCCGCAAGGTGCCAGCGTAACACTGGGTCAGGGCAAAGGGCGCCAGGCCCACCAGCATGATGCGCAGATAGCCCCAGGCATAGTCCCGTGTGGCCGCGGCGTCTGCCGGTGAGGTATCCGCTGCGATATACGCCCCGATCAGTGTCGGCCCAAGCGCCAGGAACAGCCCAATGGCCCCCGCCGTGATGGCCGCCGCTACCAGCACCTTAAACCGGAAGGTGTGCCGCACGCCGTCCATATCGCCGCGCCCATAATACTGTGCGCCAAAGATACCGGCACCCGAAATACTGCCCCAGATGGCCAGATTGTACACGAACAATAACTGCCCGACAACGGCCACGCCGCTCATCGGCAGGGTACCGACCTGACCGACCATAACATTGTCCAGCAGGCTTACAATGTTGGTCAGCGTGTTTTGCACGATGATGGGCAGCACCACCACCAGCACACGGCGGTAAAAGCCCGCGTCCCCCAGCAGGCACTCCCGCAGGGTGAGTTTTTCCTGTTGCTCCATGATTTCCTCTTTCGTTTCGTTTTTTACACCAATGCGTTCATTGTACGGCAGCCTGCCCCGGATGTCAACAGGCTGTTATTGCACCGTGGGCGGCAATGTGGTATACTGATACCATCAACCACGAAAGGACCCAACCTGTATGAAATGGCTTGCTGTTGACTACGGCGACTCCCGCACGGGGCTGGCCGGCTGCGATGCCGGCGAGACGATCACCAGTCCCATCACCCCCCAAATCGAAGAAAAAAGCATGAATAAAGTGGCCGCCGCCGTCACCGCTGTGGCCCAGGCCCGCGGGGCCGAGGCCCTGGTCTGCGGCCTGCCCAAAAACATGGACGGCACCGAGGGCAGCCGCGCCAACAAGAGCCGCCGCTTTGCCCAGCGCCTGGCAAATACCGCGAACCTGCCGGTGGTGCTTTGGGACGAGCGCCGCACCACGGTTTCCGCCGCCGCCATCCTGGCCGATAACGATACTTTCGGTGCCAAGCGTAAGGAACGGCTGGATTCCGTTTCCGCCGCCGTCATTCTGGAAAGCTTTTTAAACTGGCGTGCCCACCACCCGGATGAGGAGCCGCCCGAGATGCTGCGTCCGCAGCCTGCCGAAGTCTGATACAAAACACACGATAGAAGGAGAAAATCCACCATGCCGCAAGATACTGCTGCCCGCTTCCCCACCCATGTCGCCATCATCGTGGACGGTAACCGCCGCTGGGCCAAACAGCGCCTGATGCCTGTCAGCCTGGGCCACAAGGCCGGGTTTGACCGCCTGCGCGAGATCACCCGCTACGCCGTGGGCGACCGAGGTGTCTTTGTGCTGTCGCTGTACGTCTTTTCCACAGAGAACTTCTCCCGCGATGCCAAAGAGGTCGGCTATCTGATGGATCTATTTGCCAACAACTTCCGCACCATCGCCGACGAAATGAACGAGCGCGGCTGCAAGGTGCTGTTCAGCGGCCGCCGCGAGGGCCTGCAGCAGCGCGTGCTGGATGCCATGGACTACATGATGGACTTGACCAAAGACAACGACAAGGGCATCGTCAACTTCTGCCTGAACTACGGCAGCCACGCCGAGCTGACCGACGCCATGCGTGCCATTGCGGGCGAGGTCAAGGCCGGCACCCTGCAGCCCGAGGACATTAACGAAAAGACCATCGAGAGCCACCTCTACCGCGACCTGCCCCCGGTGGACCTGATGATCCGCACCAGCGGTGAGGAGCGGCTGTCCAACTTCCTGCTGTGGCAGTGCGCCTACTCCGAGTTCTACTTCACGCCGGTCCTCTTCCCTGATTTCACCAAGGAGTGCTTTGACAAGGCGCTGGAAGAGTATGCCCGCCGTGACCGCCGCATGGGCGGCAACACCAAAAAGTAAAATTCTGTATTCTGCATAAAAAATCCCCGCAAAGTCTGGCGATTCTGCCAAGGCTCTGCGGGGATTATTTGATTGCACGTTACATATAGTAGGGGGAGGCAACCGCCCATCACCCGACGCTGCTGTCGCTGGAGGCTTCGTCCCCGGCCGCGGGGCCGGGATAGGTGGTGATGGTCACCTTTTCAATGGTGATGGCCGCGTCCTCGGTGGGTTTCCAGGTGTCGTTGCCGGTCTCATCCTTGGTGGTCTCCACGCAGGCCATGGCGTCCACTACGTCTATGCCCTGGTAGACCTGGCCAAAGACCGTGTCGGTGTTATCGAGGTACGGCAGCCCGCCCACGGCCGCGTAGGCAGCCACCTGGCTGTCCGTGTAGCCGTTCTGGGCCAGCTCGGCCTGCTGGTCACTGCTTACACTGTCCGGAAGGGCCGCGACGAAGTAAAACTGGCTGTTGCCGCCGGTGACATCGCCGCCCTGGGCAAAGGCCGCGCACAGCGCCCCGGCGTAGTGCTTCAGCGAGGCGTCGGCCTCCAGCGGGTAGGGGTTGTTGCTCCAGATCGTGGAGCCGCCGGTGCCTGTGCCGGTGGCGTCGCCGCCCTGCACCGCAAAGCCGTACTGGCTGCGCCAGATGATGGTGCCGTCATAGTAGCCGCTGCGGGCCAGCCCCACAAAATTATACACCGCCATGGGGGCTGCGTCCGGGTACAATACGGCGCGCACCTCACCCAAACTGGTGGAGAAGATGGCGATGGTGTCGCCGTCGCTGGGCGCGGCAAACTGGCGCTCCTCGCTGATGAACTGGTCGGGGCGCGTGGGGGCCTTTTTGGCGTTGCTGCCGCAGCTGCACAGCAGCACGGCGGTCAGCAGCAGGGGCAGACAGGCGGAACGTTTCATGGCAGATCCTCCGGGGCGTTCACAAATCTAGATAAGGGTATTATACCACATATTTTTTGCGCTGAACACCCTTGACGTTTGGTGAAAAAAAAGGTACACTATATACAAGAAATTTCAAGACCACAGGAGGTCACCTATGTCTGACGAACTGAGCCCCGAAATGCTCGAGGAAGCCACGCCCGACCTGCTGACGCTGGAGGATGAGGACGGCAAGGAGGTCACTTTTGAAGTGATCGACGCCACCGAAGTGAACGGCACCCGTTACCTGGCAGTGATTCCGTATCAGGAAGATCCGGAGAGCCTGCAGGAGGATGCCGAGCTGATCCTGATGCGCATCGGCACCGACGAGGAAGGCGAATATATGGACATCGTAGATGACGATGAAGAACTGCTGACTGTCGGCAAAGTCTTTGAAGAGCGCCTGAGCGCGATGTACGACATCGACGATTCCGAGTTGGAGTAAAAAACATCCCTGCACGGTTTGATTTGTTGCGGTCATTTATGAATCCTACTAATCAAATTTAGGGAGCCCGCTGTCCCTGGCTGGATCGCAGACCTCCCGCCCTAGGCGGAAGAAGGGAGCGTGAACGTCCGGGTAGGGCACCCACCTGCCTGTACCGGTAGGTTTTGATTGGCTGCAGACGGCCGCGCGGGGGTTTTGTGTTTTTCAGTCGGACAGTCCTGCTGTCCGGCTTTTTGTTTTAGATTTTTGGGAAAGGGGGCCATCGCCGTGGGCGAGCGTATTGCGGTTGGGGACAAGCTCCCTTTCTTTGTGTACGATACCCCCTACAGTGCCCAAAACCGCTTCCGGGACTTGCTGCAGCGCAAAAGCCCGCTGGTGCTGGTGTTTATGGCCAACTTCGGCCACCCCATCACCCGCACCTTTGCCAGCCGCTACGCCAATACATACGGGTCCCTGCGGGACGGCGGATTCGCGCTGGTGGTGCGCTCCCGCGCAGACAAGCTCTCACGCAGCATCGGCCCCAATACCCTGCCCTACCCCCTGTTGTGTGATGCCGAGGGTGTGCTGTATGAGCACCTGGACATCCCCCAAAGCAGCAGCGCCCTGATGACCTACTCGCTGGAGGGCTGGCGCATCCTGCGGGAAGCCAAGCGCCAGGGCTACCAGGCCGCGAAAGGCCAGATGCAGCAGCTGCCGCTGACCCTGATTCTGGACAAGGACGGCACGGTGCTGTTCTGCCACTACGGTGCCAGCCTGACCGACGTTCCCACCGATTGCGAGGCCATGCAAAGCCTGCTGGAAGAGCTGGAACTGGTGCCCGACATGCCAGAATTAGAGGATCTGGATTACGAAAATTTCCCAGAGTTAGAGGATGCCGACGAACTCGACGAGGAGTTTGACACGTTCCACTGAGTTGATAGCGCAAAACAGCAAAGAGCCGCATCTCTGCGGCTCTTTTTTGTATATGCTTTTATTGCAGCAGCGCGGTTTTGGCGGCGCGCACAGCGTCGGCGTCCGTCTGCTGGATGTGCCACTCGTCCAGCCCTGGCAGGCCCATGGGGACGCCCTCGCGGCGGAAGCGCATGCCGCTTTCCACCAGCTTTTTGCCGCTTAGATGGAAAGCCCGTGCCCCGGGCAGGGCAGCGCGCAGCTCGGTGATAACGGCGGCGTTGACGCCTGCGCCGATGAGCACCTCCGGCCCTTGCAGCTCGTCCCGCAGGGCAAGCATCTTGGCCAAGGCGGCTGTCCCCTGCCGGCAGCTGGCGGCACCGCCGCTGGTCAGGATCGTATCAATACCCAGTGTGGCGGCGTCACGGTAGGTTTCCGCCAAATCGCAGGAAACATCAATGCAGCGGTGCAGTGTGACGGGCTTATCCCCGCAGGCATCCAGCAATTGGGCCATGGCGGGCTTGTCCAGTGTGCCATCGGGGGTCAGCGCACCGATGACGAAGCCATCTGCCCCAGTATCCCGCAAGGTGTGGATCTGGGCGCACAGCAGGTCGATCTCGTCCTTTGTATAAAGGAAGTCACCTGCTCGGGGGCGCATCAGGCAGCGCACCGGCAGGCTGCACTCGGCCTTGATCTGACGCAGCAGTTCTGGGTAAGGGCTCAGGCCGCCCACGGCTAAGGCGCTGCAGAATTCCAGCCGGTCGGCTCCGCCGGCCTGCGCGGCGCGCGCCGAGGCCAGGCTGTCTACACAGACTTCCAGAAGTTTTTTCATGGTATCTCCTCCCTGTCTGCTGCTATTGTAACATAGGTTGTGGAAAACAACAATCCCCGCGCGCCGGGGCACACGGGGACTGCCGGTTATATGCACCCGGGTACACCGAGGGTACGCGAGATCAGGCGGCGCGGCCGCCCCGCACAACGCGGAAAACGGGCTGCTGGCGCTGGGGCGCAGGGGTGGGGGTTGCCTTGGGCCGGGCGTTGGGCTGATCCTCCAGCAAGACACCGCAGGCAGCATTGAGGCCCACAAGGCCCGCAGCGGCCACGATGACCGCCGCCCAGAACGGCACCGCGCCAGACGCCACGGCGGGCACCAGAATGATAAAGAGCATGAGCACCAGGTTGGAGATGAGCTTGCTGAGCCATACTTTTACAGTGTGGAAGTTCATGATAAAGTTCCTCCTTCAGAAAAGCCGTACCGCAAATCCGGCTGTTGTGCGGTTGTAAAGGACACCGCGTTGTTCTGTATCTCTACTATAATACTACTGAAGGTTGTTGTCAAGACGCTTCAACAACTTTATTTAGAATTATTTTTCAAAAAACTCTTTACAAACACGCCTTGCAGTTGTATAATGAGGACAAATAGTAAAGGCCTGACCACAAGATAGAGGAAAATGTCGCCCGGCAAAAGGAGTACGTTATGTTTGCAGACCGCCTGAGAGATGCCCGAAAAGCTAAACGGTACAGCCAGACCGAGGTTTCGCGTATGCTTGGCGTTACCCAGCAGGCTGTTGGCAAGTGGGAGACCGGCCGTTCCACCCCGGACCCCCAGACCGTGGCCCGCCTGGCTGAAATTCTGGATACAACGGCCGATGCCCTGCTGGGCCTGCAGCAGACCCCCACGGCTGCCCCGGCTGTGGGCCGCAACGCCTTCAGCCGCTATACTGAGAGCCTTGTCCCTGTTGTGGGCACGGTGCGCGCCGGTTACGGCGCCCTTGCCTTTGAGGAGGACTACGGCAAAGAGTATGCCAGCGTTAAAGATCCGCAGAACTACTTCTACCTGGTTGTAAAGGGCGACAGCATGGAGCCGCGCATCTCGGACGGCGACCTGGCCCTTGTCCACCGCCAGAGCACGCTGGAAAACGGCGACTTGGGCGTGTTGGTCTACGGCTCGGACGGCGAGGGCACGCTGAAAAAGTACATCCAGCGCGGCAACTCGGTCATCCTGCACCCCTTCAATCCTGCCTACGAGGAACTGGTCATCAAGGGCGAGGAACTTGACCACCTGTATATCGCCGGTAAAGTGGTGGAGACCAAGGCTAAGTGGTAATCCCTGCCCCCTGATTTTATTGTAGCATAGTGTATGTCCTATAATTCGGACATACAGGGCAAAAGTACAATTTTATAATCTATAAAAATGCTGCCCGCGGCATCGCTGGCTGTTGTAAACAGTCAGGTTATGCGGCGGGCTGTATTTTTTATACCCTTTTTTAGGAGAAACAGCGATGGATCTTGCAGAAAAGCTGGAAATTTTGGCCGACAGCGCCAAATATGATGTGGCCTGCACCTCCAGCGGTGTGGAGCGTGCCGGAAAGCACGGCAGCCTGGGCAGCTGCGCACAGGCGGGCATCTGCCATGCCTTTACCCCGGACGGCCGCTGCGTTTCGCTGCTGAAAGTGCTGTATTCCAACGCCTGCTCCTACGATTGCAGCTACTGCGTCAACCGCCGCTCCAACGACCGCCCGCGGGCTACTTTTACCCCGCGGGAACTGGCGGAGCTGACCATTGGCTTCTACCGCCGCAACTACATCGAGGGGCTGTTCCTGTCCAGCGCGGTGCTGGGCACGCCGGACCGCACGATGGAGCTGATGATCGAAGCACTGCGCATTTTGCGGGAAGAGTTCCGCTTCAACGGCTACATCCACGCCAAGACCATCCCCGGTGCGGACCCGCTGCTGGTGCAGCGCATCGGGCTGCTGGCGGACCGCCTCTCGGTCAATATCGAGCTGCCCAGCGAGGTCAGCCTGAACCAGCTGGCCCCGGATAAAAAGAAAACGGCGATCCTGCGCCCCATGGGGCAGATCGCTGTGCAGAGCGCCCAAAGCAAGCGGGAGCTGGCGGTATACAGGAACGCGCCCGCTTTTGCACCGGCTGGGCAAAGCACCCAGATGATCATTGGTGCGACGCCGGAGACGGATCGCCACATTATGGACCTGACAGAAGGTCTATACAAAAAGTATTCGCTGAAACGTGTGTTTTACTCGGCCTACCTGCCGGTGGTGGAGGACCGCCGCCTGCCCGCACTGAACTTTCAGCCGCCGCTGCTGCGGGAACACCGCCTCTACCAGGCAGATTGGCTGCTGCGGTATTATAACTTCCACGCCTCGGAACTGCTGACCGAGGAGGAACCTAACTTTGACCCCTACCTGGACCCCAAGTGTACCTGGGCGGTGCGGCACCCGGCGTTTTTCCCGGTGGAAGTCAACACCGCCAGCAAAGAGGAACTGCTGCGGGTACCGGGCATCGGCCCCAAAAGCGTACTGCGCATTTTGGCGGCACGCCGTGTGCAGAAATTGGGTATGCCGGAGCTGAAGCGCATCGGTGTGGTGCTGAAACGCGCCCAATATTTTATCACCTGCAATGGCCGCGCCCCGGCCCACGCCAACCGGGCGGAGATCGCAAACGCGCTGCTGGACCCCAAGGCATTCAGTGTGTGGGTGCAGCAGTTGAGTCTGGATGAATTTGTGCCCAAGGCCCTGCCGGACGCGGCGCCTGCCGTCCACCAGCTGACGGCCCATGGCGTGGCGGCCCCGGCTGCGGCCCGCATGGTGCGAGAGGAGGCTTTGACATGCCTTACCCGGCGCATGTGAGCGACACCGCCTACTGCTACGACGGCAGCTATGCAGGGTTTCTCTGCTGCATTTTTGAAAGCTACACCCGGCGCGAGATCCCCTCGGCGGTGCTGGGACCAGCCGAAGGGCAAATTACGCTGTTTGGCACGGAGACCATCGCCACCGACCCGACCCACGCCAGGCGCGTGGCCAACGGCTTGACGCGGCTGGGACCGATGGTGAGAGAGCGCGTGACGACCGGCTTCCTCTCCACCGAAGAAGAAAAGGATCTGATCTTGCTGCGGTTCGCCCGCCGTTGTTTTGACGAAGGCCCCCGCGCCGTGCAGATGTTGGGCGACCCGGATGTCCACGCGGCGTTTGTGTTGGAGCGCAATGTCAACAACGAGGTCTGCCGTTTTATCGAGTTTATCCGCTTTGAGGAAAAGGATGGCATGCTCGGTTCGGTCATCCACCCAAAAAACAACGTACTGCCGCTGCTGCGCGGGCATTTTTGCAGCCGCCTGCCGGATGAGGACTTTTTGATCTTCGACGCTGCCCACGGCACGGCGCTGCTGCGGCAAAGCGGCCATGTGCAGTACCTGGCTATGGAGCATTACGAACCCGCCCGCGATGCCGACGAGCTGAACTGGCAGGCGTTGTGGAAGCGGTTCTTCCACGCCCTGACGATTGAGGAACGCCGCAACGCCAAAGCGCAGATGAACCACGCACCCAAGCGCTTCTGGGGCGACATGGTGGAGATGCGTGAACCTTATATATAAGGAAGCGGGCAGCTATTCGTAGTCGTACTCCGGGTTTTCGGCCTGGTACTCCCCCAGCCAGCGCAGCAGACGCTCGGTGTCGGCGTAGGTCAGACGGCCGGTGTCGGCCAGGGCGCGCACCATCCTGCGCAGGTCGCCGCCGTACAGCGTTTGCAGGTGGACACTGCTCACCGCGCCGCAATAAGTCAGGCGGCGCACCAGCGGGGTGTACAGGTTTTTGTTGCCCTGCTTTTCGGTGCGGACAAAGTGCTTTTTCTCCAGCCGAAGCAGGAAATTCAACAGCGTAGAGTCGGCCCAGCGGCACTCGGCTGGCAGGTTGGCTGCAATCTGCCGCCGCGTGGCAGCTTGCTCGCAGGCCCAAAGGGCGACCATGACCTGCTCTTCACTGCGGGATAACTGTTCCATAGTCTATATCTCCTACAAATGTAATAACTATCGCAAATATATTTTACAATTGTAGAAGATTAAAATGCAAGATGGCAAAATGACCAAATTTTCGGCAATGGATTGCATCAGATGATAGAAAATATTTTACAAATGTAGAATATAGTGTTTCTGAACAAAATACAATTAGCCGTTTTGCAGAAACACAACCGCCTGGGCGGCCGTTTTTTCAGTATTTTGCACGCTTGCCGGGGCGGGCGGCGCGGCCTATAATAATGCCATACCGCAACGGCGCGGCAGATGATGCAGTTCGCCGCCGGCGGGCTGCATTTTTAACGTACTTACTGGAGGAAAAGGAAAATGGCTAGAGTTTACAATTTCAGCGCCGGCCCTTCGATGCTGCCGGAAGCTGTTCTGAAAACCGCACAGGCAGAACTGCTGGATTACCATGGTTCCGGCATGAGCGTGATGGAAATGAGCCACCGCAGTAAGTGGTTTGATGAGATCATCCAGAACACCGAGGCTGCCATGCGCCGGGTGCTGAACATCCCCGACAATTATAAGATCGGCTTTTTCCAGGGCGGCGCGACCCAGCAGTTTGCCATGGTGCCGCTGAACTTTATGACCACCGGCACGGCGGACTACCTCGTCACCGGTAACTTCAGCAAAAAGGCAGCGGAGGAAGCAGCCAAGTTCGGCACGGCCCGCATCGCCGCCAGCAGCAAGGATAAAAACTTCACCTACATTCCTGACGTGAAGGCCATCGACTACGACCCCAACGCCAGCTACATCCACATCTGCCAGAACAACACCATCTTCGGCACCAAGTATGTGGACGTGCCCCAGGTGGATGGCATCCCCCTGGTGGCGGATATGAGTTCGATGATCTGCTCCGAGCCGGTGGACGTCAGCAAATACGGCGTCATCTACTTCGGTGTGCAGAAGAACATCGCCCCCGCCGGTATGGCCGTGGCCATCGTGCGGGAGGACCTGCTGGGTAAGAGCGCCAAGGGCCTGACCCCGGAGCAGATCCCCACCATAATGAACTACACCACCCTGCTGAAAGCCGACAGCATGTACAACACCCCGCCGTGCTGGTGCATCTACATGACCGGCCTGGTCATGCAGTATCTCGAGAACGAGATCGGCGGCCTGGAAAACATGCAGAAGATCAACGCCGCCAAAGCCAAGGTGCTGTACGATTACCTGGACGGCCAGGATTTCTACAATAACCCCGTCGAGAAGCCCTACCGCAGCATGATGAACGTGACCTTCACCAGCCCCAACGGCGACCTGGACAAGGCGTTCTGCGCCGCAGCGACCGAGGCCGGGTTCGTCAACCTGAAGGGCCACCGCCTGGTGGGTGGCATGCGTGCCTCCATCTACAACGCTATGCCGCCGGAGGGCATCGACAAGCTGGTCGACTTCATGGAGAAGTTCCGCAAGGAAAACGCTTAAGGCGTCACATTTACAAAAGTAAGAGGGGTTCTTTATGTATACCATCAAAACGCTGAACGCGATCTCGCCCGCAGGCCTGGCCAAGCTGCCGGTCAACCAGTTCGAGGTCGATAACGAGACCACCGCGCCCCAGGGCATCCTGGTGCGCAGTGCCGATATGCACGACATGCCGCTGCCGGACAGCCTGCTGGCCATCGCCCGCGCGGGTGCCGGTACCAACAACATCCCTATTGAGGAATGCACCAACGCCGGTATCGTGGTGTTCAACACTCCCGGTGCCAACGCCAACGCCGTGGCCGAGCTGGTCATCGGTGCGCTGGTTGCGGGCAGCCGCAACATGGTCGACGCCGTCCAGTGGGCCCAGGGCTTGAAAGGCAGCGAGACCATTGCCAAGGATGTGGAAAAGGGCAAAAAGCAGTTTGTCGGCCCGGAACTGCGCGGCAAAACGCTGGGCGTTATCGGCCTGGGCGCCATCGGTGCCCGTGTGGCCAACGCCGCCGTGGCGTTGGGCATGGAAGTGCTGGGCTATGACCCCTACATTTCTATCGACGCAGCATGGAGCCTGTCCCGCAGCGTACAGCACTGTGTGACGCTGGGCGATATGCTGCCCCGCTGCGACTACCTGACCATCCATGTCCCCTACC
>ERZ1026874.321-NODE-321-length-31516-cov-17.715712_pt1 | contig 31516 bp, 30 predicted proteins | sample MGYA00380167_ERZ1026874 | MGnify/ENA primary metagenome ERZ1026874 (study PRJEB33269, sample SAMEA4719803) | human gut metagenome | biome: human-associated habitat; feature: organic feature; material: feces | place: Cameroon | collected 2013-10 ...
GCGTGATGCGCTTGCGGATAAAAATCTCATATTCGGCCACCTGTAGCAAGCAGATTCTAACTCGTCCCGGTGTTTGGCAAGCCGGGATGCAAATTCTTGTTTTGCCGCCATGATTCAGCCCTCCACCTCGGCCAGTGTGGGCATGGCGGGGATCGCACCGTAGCGGCTGGTCGTGATGCTGGCCGCTTTGTTGGCAAAGGCCAGAATGGCTTCCAATTTGTCCACAGTCAGGGTGTTCAGGTTTTCTTTGCAGAGCTTAGACAGCGCTGCGCCAAAGAAGGTATCGCCTGCACCGTTGGTGTCGCCTACCTTGCAGGGAACGCCTGCAATATGTCCAACCTTATCCCCAAAGCGGTAAAACACACCGTCCGCACCCTGCGTGACAAAAATCAAGCGGATGCCGTTCTGCGCCAGCAGTGCCGTGCCGCTTTCGCAGTCAGCCGTGCCGGCGAGCAGGGGCAGTTCTTCGTCGGACACCTTCAAAATATCAACCAAGGGCAGAGGTGCTTTCATCTGTGCGATGGCATCCTCTTTACTTTTCCAGAGGTTGGCGCGGTAATTCGGGTCGTAGGTGATAACGGCACCCAACTTTTTGGCACGAGCGGCAGCGTCCAGCGTGGCGGTGCGGGAAGGCTCGGCGGTCAGGCTTACGGAACCGAAATGCACAAGCTTTGTGTTTTTTAAAGCCGCATCCGGGATGTCCTCTTTGCTCAGCATCACATCCGCATTGGCGGTGCGGTAGAAGCTGAAATCACGTTCGCCGGCAGCATCCACCGAAACAACGGCCAGCGTGGTCGGGTGCGTATCATCCACAACCACCCCGGAGGCATCCACACCGTTTTCCGCCATGACATCGGTCAGATAGCGCCCAAAGGCATCTGACCCCACCTTGCCGATAAACGCCGTCTGCGCGCCCAATCGGGCAGCGGCCACGGCCAAGTTGGCAGGGGCGCCGCCCGGATTGGCAGCGAACTGCGGAATGCCCCGCTCATCTTTCCCGGTCTGGGTCAGGTCGATCAAAATTTCACCAATTGTCAAAATATCCATGTGTATCTCTCCTTGCTGAATGTATCGAACAAAAAGAAGCAGCCTTTACTGCTTCAAAAGATAGCGAATATAGGCAGCTGTACGCTCCGGGTGCGGTGCATTTGCAAGGACACCGAGGTAAACGGGTCCCTCAAATCCGGCTTGTGCGATGAGGGGCGTATCGGAAATATCCAGCGTTGCGCCATCGGCACACAAGCCATCCAAGCTGCCGAAATCGGCATCCAGCGTGCGCAGGTCAAGAAAATACCCCTCGCTTTGCAGCTGATCCCGTGCAGAGGCATCCATCAGGAGAATATCTGACCGCTGTGCGCTGACAGCCGCCAGCAGCTTCAGCTCCGAGGCATAGACATATTGTTCATCGGCATCGGCGTTTTCGTTTATAACCAGCCCGGTCAGCAGATTGACCTGCTGCTTTTTTGTCAGATGCTCATATTGGGCAAAGCCGTCCGTAAGCTGCCCGGTCAGATCCGAACCGGCGGAAATGTTCACAAGACTGACGTACAGCACATCTTCTTTTTTAGTGAAATGCCGATAGGCGGCATACCCGAAAATGTACAGGACGATCAGGATCCCCAAAATGGGCAGCTTATAGTATGCCCAAATGTGTTCCCACCTTTTGCGCCCGTGCAGCGAGCGCAGGGTAGCAAGATCAGCGTTCTTCATCGTGCGATCCCTCATCTGCCGCATCGGGGTCTCCGCCGATGAGATGGATGATTTTTACCAGAAGGAAAGAGCACAGCATGGCACAGAAGCCCATCCCCAAGAGAAAGGCAGGCGCGAATACGCAAACTGTGATCCACCCCATGACAGCATAAATGAACGCCATCAACAGGGTGCAGAACAAATAGCGAACCCCGACGGCAAAGGAGGCTTTTATAATGCCGAGCGTCGTATTTTCAAAGCGTGCCAGCAGGGGAAATGCGTAGAGCAGTACAATCGCGTACAGTACGGCAGCGCCGATCACCAGCGCTGTCAAAATCGTCCAGAATACACCGGTGTTCCAAAGGCGGCTCAACACGAAGCCATCGACGCCCAAAAAGCAGCCGAGCGCCAGCAGGATAAGCCACAGCTTTGTGGCAGGCTTGAAATTGCTGCGAAACGCACGGAAGAACATACGGGTAAGACCCTCATCACGGTCCTCTGCCATTTTCAATGTGCAGTAAAACAGCGCCGTAGTCGAGGCACCGATGGTAAAAATCGGCAGGCTGCCGATAAGCCACAAAATGTTCAGATAGGCGCTGTATGTCAGCTTTGTCAGCACAGAAAACCACGGCTTGTCCCACAGGTCACGCATACTGTACCTCTCAATCTCCGGTGGACTCACGCAGGATCAGATTCGTCTCCGTATAAACAGTTCGATAATTCAGCGAGGGTTCCTCAATACGGGTCATAAGCAGAGCGGCGGCGGCATACCCCATGATTTGCCCGTGAATATGAATGGATGTCAGCCGAGGTGAAAAATACGATGCCTCCTGGCTGTCATCAAATCCGCAAACCCAGATGTCACCCGGAACGGAATAGCCAAGCCGATGCAAGGCGTTGACAAGATCCATGGCGATAAAATCATTGGCGCAGATAAAGGCATCCGGCATGGTCGGGCAGCCGCGCAGCGACTGATACAGATACTCCGAATAGTTTGGCTGTGTTTTTTGCGTTGCGCAGGTCGGCCAGTCGGTTGCCATACCAAAATGCTCGGCTGCATCTTTGTAAGCCCGGTAACGTTCATGAAAAGACTGGCAGTGCTCTTTATCCCCGGCAAAGGCGATGCGCTTTCGCCCGCGCTGCACCATCTGCGCCATCATGTTCTGAATTTCGATACGGTTTTCCATATACAGCCGATCAGCCTGCAGCGGAGGGCGCATTTCCATCACGGGTGTGTCCACAAAAAGAAGCGGAATGCCCAGCGTACAAAGCATCTGGGCGTAATCATAGTCAAATACTTCAAAGCAGATGATGCCTGCCGTATGCTCTGTATTTAAGGAGGACGGCAGCTCCTTTGCGGCCAGCTCGGCGGGCGAAATGCGGTGGATCGTCATACAGGCATGAAGATGCTGCAGCTCGGATTGAAAGCGATCCAACATCATGGCAGAAAAGTGGGAGTTGCTCAAAAACTGGGTCGTCAGTATGGCAATCTCCCGCTTATCGACGGGGAGAATGGAATCCTCCTCGGTGCCGCTGCCCGCATCAAATGCCGGAAGGTAGGAAAATTGCTTGTAGCCCATTTCAGCAGCTTTGCGCAGGATCTTCTCCCGCGTGGCATCGGCCAGAACGCCGGTGTTATTGATAGCCTTGGAAACCGTATTGCGGGAAAGCTGAAGCTCGTTGGCAATATCCTGAATGGTGACTTTGGTAGACATGATCCGCCTCGATTCTATACATTCTATAAGGAAGAAATGTACTTTGATATATTGTGTAAGCATCTCCGCCAGGGAGATGCCTGTGTTTCTGATACCAGTATAGTGCAAATGCACAAATTAGTCAAATGTAAAAACGCAAATCGGCATATTGCACATTTGCACACACTGGTTTTTGTGCAGCTGCACGAATGTACTGTAATTCGCTTAAAAACGAGGAAAATGCCATTGACTTTTGCGATTGGTGATGGTATAAATGAATCACAAGGTTTTACAAATGCACCACTCAAGGGAACTTGAGCAGAACACATTGTGCAAATGTAAAATAAAGAAGAAACGGTGCAGTGAAATCAAAAAGGAGGAGAATGATTCATGAAGCCAAAGTCAGTTGCACCCCAAAGCAGGGTCATGGCGGTTGACCGCAAACTGCATAATACATGGGTGTACATCAAGCGTCATTGGCAGCTCTACCTGCTATTTCTGATGCCGGCTGTATTGCTGACCCTTGTATTCCGCTACATTCCTATGGGCGGCGTGCTGATCGCCTTCCAAAAGTACAACCCGTTCAAGGGCATCTGGGGCAGCGAATGGGTCGGGCTCAAGAACTTTACGCGGTTCCTGTCCTCGCCGGATTTTATGCGGTATCTGATCAACACCTTGAAACTGAGCGTCTACGGCTTGCTGTGGGGCTTCCCCATTCCGATTTTGCTGGCCTTCCTGCTCAACCGCATTAAAAGCAATAAGATCAAGCAGAAGGTACAGCTTGTCCTGTATATGCCCAACTTTATTTCCGTGATCGTGCTGTGCGGTATCGTGCGTGTTCTGCTGTCTGTTACGGGTCCTGTAAACGGTCTGTTCCATACCGGCATCAACTTTATGACATTGCCGGAGGCTTTCCGCCCGATTTACATCATCAGCGGAATCTGGCAGGGCGCAGGTTGGTCCTCCATTATGTACACAGCCGCACTTTCCAACGCAAGCCAGGAGCTGAAGGAAGCCGCCATGCTGGACGGCGCGAACCTGATCCAGCAGATACGAACCGTTGAATGGCCCGCCATCAAGGATATGGTCGTGATCCAGTTCATCCTGCAGGCAGGCAACATTATGAGCATCGGCTTTGAAAAAGCCTACGCCCTGCAAACGGACCTGAACCTGGACTCGGCAGAAATCATCGCCACCTATGTGTATAAAAAAGGTCTGCTGGACGGTGATTACAGCTTTTCCACAGCCGTCGGTCTGTTCAACACGGTGATCAATGTCATATTGCTGATCGCTGTAAACAAGATCGTTGCCAAGATGAACGATGGGCAAGGCTTGTAAGGAGGTGTTCGCTATGTCTAAGAAAAAGTCGGGAATGCAGATCTATACCAAACAAGACAAAGCCATCCTCTACTGCGGCTATGTACTGTTGGCTCTGTTTCTCATCGCCATTATTGTGCCGATGGTTTACATTGTGATCGCTTCGTTCATGGACCCCGTCACATTGCAAAACAAGGGCATTTCCTTTGACTTCAGCAAATGGAGTCTGGATGCCTACGAGCGCGTCATCTCGGACAAACAGATATGGGTCGGCTTCAAAAACGCGGTTCTTTATTCGGTACTGTTTACCATCATTTCCGTAGCCGTCACGATGCTGGCAGCCTATCCGATGTCGCTGCCGGACTTCAAGGGAAAGAAATTTTTCAACACCCTATTCGTTATTACGATGTTCTTCAACGGCGGTCTGATCCCCACCTACCTGCTCATCAACGACATCGGTCTGCTCGATTCCATGTGGGCGGTCATCCTGCCGGGGGCGTTCAGTGTCTGGAATATGATCATTGCCCGCACCTACTATCAGGGGATCCCGCGTGAGCTTCGTGAGGCAGCCGATGTGGATGGTGCCAGCGAAATGCGCTACTTCTTCAATGTCCTGCTGCCGGTTTGTATGCCTGTCGTGGCGGTGCTTGCCCTTTGGCAGTTTGTGGCTATGTGGAACAGCTACTTTGACGCGATGATCTACCTGAACAGTGCCTCCAAACAGCCCCTGCAGTTGGTGCTGCGCTCGATCCTGATCCAAAGCCAGCCTGAATCCGGTATGATTGCCGATATTCAAAGCACGGCTGAACGCGCAAAAATGGCCGAGCTTCTTAAGTATGCGACCATTATCATTTCCAGTCTGCCGCTGCTGGTCATGTATCCCTTCTTCCAGAAGTATTTTGATGCAGGCATTATGGCGGGCTCTGTCAAGGGCTGATCGTTTTGAAAACTCAACCGGGATCTCCCGGCTGCAGTATTATAAAAATTATAAAAGGAGAAAAGCATTATGAAAAAATTGATTTCACGCTGCAATTTCCTCAAAATGGGCGCCTTGGCGAGCGCTGTTATGATGCTGGCCGCCTGCGGCGGCGGTGCCGGCGGCGGAAAGGATGCGGCTGCCAACGTAGATGTTACCGGCACCGTTGAGTTTCCTCTGGCGGAGCAGGTAACCTTTACCGGTATGACAAGCTATCCTGTCGGCAGTGAATCCGAGCCGAACAACCGTACCATTTTCAAGCGTCTTGAGGAAGCCACCAATGTACATATCGACTGGACGGCGATTCAGGCTGACCAGTGGAGCGATAAAATCACCCTGAATATGTCCAACCCCAACACGCTGACGGATTTCGTCTTTACGGCAGATTTCAGCGACAGCGACCTGCTGCGCTACGCAGATCAGGGCGTTATCATCAATCTGGAGGACTACATCGACAACAATATGCCCAACCTCAAAAAGGTTTTTGAAATGTACCCGGAGTACCGCACCATGTGTACCGATTCCGAGGGACATATCTGGGCGCTGCCGTGGATCGAGCAGCTGGGCGCTGAAAAGACGGCAATCCAAACGGTCGGCAATATGAGCTTCATCAACAAGAAGTGGCTGGATTTCCTGGGTCTGGAGATGCCCACGACGGTGGATGAATTTGAGCAGGTGCTGATCGCTTTCCGCGACAACGCGGATGCCCTCAAGAGTGAGTTTGGCATTGAGGGTGACATCATCCCGATGTCCTGCATTGTCAACAACGGTGACCAAGATCCCAGCATCCTGATCAACGGTTTCGGTGAGGGCTATGGTGATGCCGATAAGGACCGCCACATTGCCGTCACGGATGACCTGAAGGTTATCTGCTCGGCCACGCAGCAGGGCTACCGTGAAGGTCTTGACTGGCTGCACAAGCTGTATGCTGAAAACCTCATTGACCCCGAATGCTTTACGCAGGAATGGTCCACCTATGTTTCCAAAGGCAAGGCCGGTCGTTACGGCGTCTGCTTCAGCTGGGATGTTGCCAACATCGACAACCTGACCGATTGGGAACCCCTGCCCGCACTGACCGCCGATACCCGCAACATCACCCCGCAGAACGGCTCCTTCACCAGCGGCTTTGCGCGCGGCAAGTGTGTTGTCACCGCCAAGGCATCCAACCCCGCACTGGTCTGTGCCTGGCTTGACCAGATGTATGCACCCCTGCAGTCCCCCCAGAACAACTGGGGTACCTACGGCGATGAAGCCGGTTTCAATATCTTTGAGCTGTCCACCAACGACAAGGGCGAGCCGATGCTGAAGCACACACCCCTCGGCGATGCTTCCCCCGTGGAAGTCCGCGAAGCACAGTGCGTCGGCGGTCCTCTGGCGGTTCTTGATGATTACTACGGTGTTTATGTCACCTGCCCGGACGATGCACAGTACCGTTTGGACTGGATCAAGGATATTTACACCCCGGATATGAACAACAAGTATGTTTACCCCAACGTTTTTATGAGCAACGAGGACACCGAGCAGGTTTCCAACCTTCAGGCAGATCTCCAAACCTACATGAACACCCAGAAGGCAAACTGGATCATGAACGGCACTACCGATGCCGAATGGAACGAGTACCTCAATAAGCTGGAAGCGTACAAGCTGTCTGACTATCTGGCAATCATGCAGAAATATCTGGACGCCTACTACGCCGAGTAATAAGTTTCACCGGGAGGATCCCATGAGCAACACAATTTTACAGAAAGCGCGCGATTATGAAGCGAAGCACGGTGCTGCCATTTCTGCGGCAGAGCGCCCTGCCTACCACCTGACCCCTTATGTAGGCTGGATGAATGACCCCAACGGCTTCTCGTTCTATCAGGGAAAGTACCACCAGTTTTACCAGTATAACCCCTACGTAACACAATGGGGACCCATGCACTGGGGGCACGCAGTCAGCACCGACTTGCTGCACTGGGAGTATCTGCCTTGCGCCCTTGCCCCGGATTCCCCGGTCGATAACGGTCCCGGCTGTTTCTCCGGCTCGGCAGCCGAATTGGACGATGGCAGACAGCTGCTGCTTTACACCAGTGTGGTTTCCGAAAAGCAGCCGAACGGTGCGGTGCGGGACATTCAAACGCAAAGTATCGCTATCGGCGATGGCGTGAACTACGAAAAGCCTGCCTGCAACCCGGTTTTGACCCAAAAAGATCTGCCGGAGGGATTCAGCAGGTTTGACTTCCGCGACCCGAAAATCTGGCGTGAAGCAGACGGTTCGTATTCAGCCGTGACCGTTGCACTGGCAGAGGACGAAAGCGGAGCGGCCTTGCTGTTCCACAGTGAGGATGGCTTTGCGTGGCACTTTGTCACCGTGCTGGAACGCTGCAACAACAAGTACGGAAAAATGTGGGAATGCCCGGACTTCTTTGAACTGGACGGCAAGCAAATTTTAATGCTCGGTCCTATGGAAATGAAAGCAGAAGGGGAATTCCACAACGGTCACAATGTCATTGCATTCATCGGCAGCTATGACAAAAAAACACACGCCTTTGCCCGCGAAACGGTTCAGCTGATGGACAGCGGCATCGACTTTTATGCCACACAGACTACGCTTGCCCCGGATGGGCGCAGGATTATGACGGCATGGCTGCAAACATGGTCGGACACGATGGATCAGCCGCAGGATTGCAAATGGTTTGGGCAGATGATTTGCCCGCGTGAACTGCACCTGAAGGATGGGCGCATCATTCAAACGCCCGTAAAGGAACTGGATGCAGCCCACGGCAAGCGTACCCTGCACGAAAATGTAACTGTGCAGAGCGAAACTGCGCTGGACGGTATTGGCGGGCGCATTGCGGATTTGACCGTTACCGTTGCACCGGGCGAGTATCGTTCGTTTTCCATCAAGCTGGCCGCAGATGCAGACTATCACACCGACCTGATGTATGACCCATACACCTCCGTGCTGACCCTTGACCGCAGCTGTGCCGGTTCCCGTGCGGATATTGTTCACAGCCGCAGCTGCAAGGTGCGCAGCCAGAACGGTGCAATCAAGCTCCGCATTCTGCTGGACAAAAACAGCGTTGAGGTTTTCGTCAATGATGGTGAGCAGACAATGACCGCATGGATCTACACACCGCAATCTGCTGAGGGTATTATGTTTACCGCTGACGGTAAGGCAACTGTTACCGTGGAGCAATTTGCGTTGAATCTGTAAAGCGACACTGCCGGAAGCGTAGCCCAAAAAGTGGGAATAAAAACCGAGGCGGCACCTGAGAAATCAGGTGCCGCCTCATTTTGTTGGAAAAGCCCTTTTCGGGCAGTAATGCGCGGAGATAGACCGGGCGCTTTATTTTTTACGCACCACATTGGTCAAGCAATAGAATCCGTTGTAGCGACGGATTCTGTTTTTATGGGAGTTACGGAGCGATTGAGGCAATCGCTGGTTTTGTCGATGAAGCGGTAGTAGATTTCGATGCGCATGACCGTTTCACCATCAATTATCTCTTTCTCATGGACGATGATTTTTTCAATCAGCGTGTGAACCAGTTCCTCATCCAGTTCCGTAATGTCGGCATATGGGGCGACCAAATTGGTGAAATCCTGTATGCCCTGCGTTTTGGTGGTTGCTTCGGTGAGCAACGCTTGAATTTCTGCGGCGCGGGTTTTCAATTCTTTTGTTTCCGCTTCATACTTGGCAGATAGCGTCTGGTAGAGGTCGTCCGAGAGTCGCCCGAACACGTTATCCTCGTAAATCCACAGCAGAAATTTACCGGCAGATACAGACCACTGCTACCGTGGATGATATTATGTTCTCAAAAGCTGAACAGCGCGCGGAACAAATTACAGCAGACACCCGTAACGATGCTGTTTTCACTGGGAAACCCACAGAACCTACCCGCCGAATCACTCCATCGGAAAATACGCTGCTGCGGTAAACACCCCATCGGACAGGCTGTGCTCAAATCGGCCGCCGTGCAATCGCAGCATTTGGGCGCAGTTCTGCAAGCCCAGACCTGTGCCGGGTTTGGTATCCGGGCGCGCGGTGTTGCTGACGATGAGTGCCAGCTCTTTATCCCGTGCAAGCAGTGTGATTTTTACAGGCTGAGCCGAGTCAGCATAGCGGCGCAGATTGGAAAGCAGATTGTCAAACAACCGCTGCAAAAGCCCTGTATTGACCCGCACCGTACCGGAGGGCAGCGGCGGGGTGTTTACGGCAAAATCATCCTGGCGCAGCAGGTCGATAAACTCTGCCAGCAGCTTGCCGAATGCCTGTTCCACCGTGCAGGGCGGGAAATCCGCCTGCGTTTTGTCCGAGGTGGACACAAAGAAATATTCAAACAAATCGTTGAGCATCCCGCGTATCTGCAAGGCGCGCTGGCGGCATTTGCCAAGGTAGGGGCTTTCACTGGCCGGGCGTGGGTCGCCCTGCAGAATTTCCAGATAGCCCAAAAGTGCGGTAAGCGGGGTGCGCAGGTCGTGGGAAACGCCGGTCATTAGGCGGTTTGTTGCTTCCTCCATCTGCCGCTTTTCCGTCTCACGGCTTACCATGGCCCGCCGCATATCCTCAACGCCTTGCGCCAGCTCGCCCAGTTCGTCCTGACCCTGCACGGTAATGGCGTAGTCCAGATCACCGCCCTCTAAAATCCGCAGTTCGCTTTCCAGCGTTTTGATAACGCGCACCTTGCGCTGAATCAGCGCGACCGTAATTGCCACAAAGAAGACAAAAAACACAAGTAAGTCGGCGGCGGTAGCATAATCGGTGTAACGGTGTTCAAACAGGTCTGTGATGTACACCGTCGCAGTGCCATCGGCAAACTGTATAGGGTAGGCGTTCATCGTGCGCCAGCCGTCATGTTCCTCGCTGCATATATGATAGAGGGGCTGTTCCTCCAGCACAAAGGTGATTTCCACCAGTTCGCGGGTGGGCGTCCAGCCGTTCATTTCAGCTAAATCATCCAGCCGCAGATGGTTGGCAGTAACGTAATCCTGCAGCTCCTGCACGGTCTGCTGCTCGTGCGCGGCCACGATTTCCGGGCGGGCGCAGTAGGCTTGCAGGGCTGTCCGCGTTCCCCATTGCAGCAGGGCAAACAACAGCGCCGAAGCGCCAAACGCCGCCAGCGCCCCGACAACCAATTTTTGAGAAAGCCGCGAAATTTGCTTTTCAGGCAAGGTAATACCCCTTTCCCCATACCGTGTGGATGTATTTAGGCTGGGTCAAATCGGTTTCCAGCTTTTTGCGCAGATTTTTGATGTGTACCATGACCGTGTTGTTGGCCGACGGCAAAAAGCTCTCTTTCCAGACTGCTTCGTAAATTTCCCGCGCCGAAAGTACATCGCCGCGATGCTGTGCCAGCAGCCGCAAGAGCTGTGCTTCGGTTTCGGTCAGTGTCAGCGGGTTGCCCGCCAGCGCTGCCGCGCCGGTGGTGAGGTCTATGGACAACTCGCCGCTTTGCACGGTCTGGGGCGGTGCTGCCGCCGTTTGCGGCTGGTACACCATACTGCGCCGCAGCAACGCCTTGACGCGGGACGTAAGCTCCAGCGCCGAGAACGGCTTTATCAAATAGTCATCCCCACCGTTGGCAAGCCCCTCTGCCTTATCCACATCGCGGGTCTTAGCGGACAAGAACAAAATCGGCATCATGGCCTTGGTGCGTATCTCGCGGCAAAGCTCAATGCCGGACAGCCCCGGCATCATCACATCCAGAATCACAAGGTCGGGCAGCGGGTCAAGCCGGTGCATTGCCTGCTCGGCATTGGCTGCTTCCCGCACGGTGAAGCCCTCCCGCGCCAGCAGGATATGCACGATTTCCCGAATATCGTCGTCATCGTCCACAACCAAAATATTCGCGCCCCTTGCGGTAAACTCTGCCATGAAATGTACCCTCTCATCTTTGTAAAAATCTGCTTCCAGTATAACGCCGCAAGCGCCAAAAGGCAACGGGTACATTTCTGAAGAAATCTGAAGAATGGCCGTAAACCGTTGATTTAGCGATGTGCAGCGGGTACAATGGCAAACGCTGATGACCACTCCCGTCGGCGTTCGCATTTTGTTTTTTGGTTTTCCCGGAGGCATTTCCTATGAAAAAATTCAACCGTTTTTGCTATCGTGTCCTGCCTGTTGCCCTGTGTGCTGCCCTGCTGGGCGGCTGCGGTGCCTCGGCCGTGTCCTCTTCAGTGGTGGAAAGCGCTGATTCCGCCAGCACCGAAAATGTTTCCAGTGCCGTTTCCACGGACAGCGCACCGCTCAAGGTCATGGCCAGTTTTTACCCGATGTACGATTTTGCCCAGAAGATCGGCGGCGATAAAGTGAGCGTCACCAATATGGTTCCCGCAGGGACCGAACCCCACGACTGGGAGCCGTCCACCACCGATATTACCAATCTGGAAGATGCCGATGTGTTCATTTACAGTGGCGCGGGCATGGAGCATTGGGTCGATTCTGTTCTGGGCAGCCTGACAAATCAGGACCTGGACGTGGTACAGGCATCCGATGGCATCACGCTGCGGCAGGGCTATGAGGACGAGGACGGCGATGTGGGTGCAGACCCGCACGTCTGGCTTGCCCCCGCCAACGCGAAAATCGAGATGAAAAATATTGCCGATGTGCTGTGCAACGCCGACCCTGCCAACGCTGAATACTACCAGCAGAACTACGAGCAGTGGGCGCTGGAATGTGACCGGCTGGACACGGAATTTACCGAGACACTGTCCGCCCTGCCCAACAAGGACATTGTGGTTTCCCACGAGGCGTTCGGTTATCTCTGCGATGCCTACGGTCTGAATCAGGTCGGCATTGAGGGCATTGAAGCTGATTCCGAACCCGACCCGGCGCGGATGGCAGAAATTGAGGATTTCGTAAAGGCCAACAACGTGAAGGTCATCTTCTCGGAGGAACTGGTCAGCCCCAAGGTTGCCCAGACGATTGCCGATGCCACCGGCGCACAGATGCAGGAACTGAACCCGTTGGAGGGGCTGACCGATGACCAGATCGCCGATGGGCAGGACTATTTTACGGTCATGCGGCAGAATCTGGAAGAACTGAAAAACGCATTGCAATAAAACGGAGGTTTTATGAACGTACTGGAAGCAAAAGACCTGAGCTTTGCCTACGGCAATACCCCGGTTTTGGATGCAGCCAGCTTTACTATGTGCGAGGGCGGCTTTGCCGCCCTCGTTGGCGTTAATGGCGCAGGGAAAAGCACCCTTTTACGGCTGCTGCTGGGGGAGCTGAAACCCACGGGCGGGCATATCGCACTGATGGGGCAGGACATCGCTAGTTTCAAAAGCTGGCAGCGTATCGGCTATGTGCCGCAGGATGGACTGACCCGCAAGGCATCTTTCCCCGCCAGCATAAACGAAGTCGTGTTAGCCAACCTGTACAGCCGCATCGGGCTGTTTCGCTTTCCGCGCCGGGAACACCGCGAGGATGTGCGCCGCACGTTGGAGCTGGTGGGAATGCAGGACTATGGTTGCCGTATGCTGGGCGAGCTTTCCGGCGGGCAGCGCCAGCGCGTGCAGCTGGCACAGGCGCTTGTCAGCCGCCCGGCGCTGCTGTTGCTGGATGAGCCTACAGCGGGATTGGACGCGCAAAGTACGGCAGATTTTTATACATTGCTGAAGAATCTGAACCGGGAGCGCGGTTTGAGCATTTTGATCGTCAGCCATGATTTACAGGAAATGCCCCGGCTGACCGATACGATCTACTGTCTGTCCCACCAAAAAATCACCCGTCTTGACGCAAAGGAGATGCGCACCTATGTTTGAATATGCTTTTATGCGCCGCGCCTTTGCGGTGGGGCTGCTGCTGGGCGTCATTATGCCCTGCATCGGCGTGATGATCGTGCTGAAACGCCTTTCCATGCTGGGGGATGCCCTCTCTCACACCTCACTGGCGGGCGTAGCGGCAGGGCTGTTGCTGGATATTGACCCTGTGCTGGGCGCAACGGCCGCCTGTGTTGCTGCAGCATTCGGCATTGAGGTTATCCGCAAAAAGATACCGCAGTACGCCGAGCTTTCCATTGCTGTTATGCTTTCTGCCGGTGTCGGGCTGGCGGGGGTGCTATCCGGCTTTGTGCAGAACGCAGCCGGGTTCAACAGCTTTCTGTTCGGCAGCATCGTGGCTATCACGCCGGGGGAACTGACCGCAACGGCGGTTATCAGTGTACTGGTGCTGGCCGCCTTTGTGCTGCTGTACAAGGAACTGTTTGCTATCGCGCTGGACGAAAATGCAGCGCACCGCGCTGGGGTGCCTGTCGGCGCGGTCAACAGCCTGTATACGATTCTGACGGCCGCTACGGTCTCGGTGGCGGCGCGGACAGTCGGTGCATTGATTGTCTCCTCGATGCTGGTGCTGCCTGTGGCGTGTGCCATGCAGCTTGCCCGCAGCTACCGCCAGACTGTGTTGTTCAGCATCCTGTTTGCCGAGGGCTTTATCGCGGCAGGGCTGACGCTGGCTTTTTATGCCGGGCTGAAGCCGGGCGGTACGATCGTGCTGTTGGGTGTTGGCTGTCTGCTTGTGATTCTGGTTGGCAAAACGGCGGCGGTATGTTTTGCCAACAGAAAGCGTGATGCAAAATGACAGAACTCTATCTGATTTCCGGCTTCCTCGGTGCAGGCAAAACGACGCTGCTGCAAAAGCTGCTGCGAGAGGGCTTTGCCGGCCAAAAAGTGGCACTGGTCGAAAACGACTTCGGCGCGGTCAGTCTGGATGCAAAACTGCTGAAAAGCGGCGGCTACACCGTGCAGGAGCTGCGCGCCGGGTGTATCTGCTGTACACTGAACGGCAATTTTGTGTCGGCACTCGTCTCGCTTTTGCGGCGGGTACAGCCGGATGTGGTGCTGATTGAGCCGTCCGGCGTGGCGAAGCTCTCCGATATAGAAACCCTTTGCCACGACCACAGGCTGGCGGCACTGGCGGTGCTAAAGCAAAAAATCACTGTGGTGGATGCTGCAAACTGCGCGTCTTACTGCGAAAATTTCGGCGCATTTTTTGAGGATCAGGTGCGCTGCGCCGACACACTGGTGTTCAGCCACAGCGATGCGGATACACCGCAGACCGAGAACGCCCGCCGCCTTGCGCAGAAGCTGAACCCTCATGCCGCCTGCTTTGCCGGTGGCTGGGATACGTTTTCGGCGCAGGATATTTTGCAGCCTGCACCGCTTGCCCCGGCACCTCGCCGCCCGATTTTGGTGCGTCGCACGCCGGAGGCATCGCCGTTTTCTACGGTCACGATTTCGTTTGACCATGCCATAGACCTGAAGCGGCTTGCCGCGCAGCTGGCAAAACTGCAAGACCCTGCGCTGGGCACGATTTTACGCGCCAAAGGCGTGCTGCAAAGCGAGAAAGGCACGGTGCTGCTGCAATTTGTCTGCGGGAAGTGGAGCCTTGCGCAAACCGCACTGGAAGGGAATGAACTTTGTGTCATTGGAAAATTCAGCAAGGAACAGACTATCCGGGATTTGTTCGCCGCTGTATGAGGCGGACTGCGAGGAGAGCGCCCGCCGTCTGCCGCTGTATGTGGTGGCGGGCTTTCTCGGCGCGGGCAAAACCACGCTGCTGAATCACCTGCTTGCCCCGCGGCTGAAACGCGGGCGGTTTATTTTGTGTATCCAATTTGAAAGCGGCAGTGCCAAACCGACCTGCCCTGCCGGAGCCAAAGGCAGGCTGCGTGTGCTGACGATACCGCCCCGCGCGTTGGAAACACACCACCGCAGGACTGAACAGCTTTTGTATCACGCCATCAGCGATGGCCTTTACGATGAAGTTTGGGTGGAGTGGAACGGCTTGCAGCCGCTTTCCACATTGCTGTCGTTCTTTCCCAAAACGATGCTGCAGGACACCGGCACGCCCGGTGATCTGTGCGTCTTGCGGCGGATTCTGTTTGTCGCGCAGGGCGCAGGGCTGGCCGAACTGCTGGCGCAGACCGGAGGCCTGTTGACCGAGCAGCTTTTGAACGCCGACGTAGTTGTGCTGCGCGGCGTGAAAAACCGTGCGGCGTTATCCGGGCTGCGCGCCGCGATCCACAGCGCCAACCCCGGCGCACAGGTCGTGCGCAACCGCCGCAGCGAAATTGTCCGCGCACTGGAAAAGCCGCAGTTCCCGCCGCTGTTGCTGCTTGCGCTGGCTTGCGGTGTGGCGCTTTGCCTGCGGCAGCTGCTTGGCGCTGAATTGAATACGACCATTACCGTATTTCTCGGCATCATGCTGCAAGCTGTGCCGTTCTTGCTGATTGGCGTGCTGCTGTCCTCGGCCATTCAGCTGTTTTTGTCGCAGCAATTTATTGAGCGGTTCTTCCCGAAAAATCGCATCGGCGGCACGCTGTTTGCAATTTTGGCAGGGGCAGCACTGCCGGTATGCGACTGTGCATCCATCCCGATTTTCCGCAGCCTGCTGCGCAAGGGCATCCCGGTCAGCACAGCAGTCACCTTTATGCTTGTCACGCCGGTCATCAACCCGGTGGTGCTGTTCAGCACCTATGTGGCCTTTACTGGGAATTGGCACATTGTTGCCTGCCGTGCCGGGCTGGGCATCGTCTGCGCGGTGCTTGTCGGGCTGACCTTTTGCCGCACGCCGGTTTCTGCGGCGGGTTCTGGGCTGGACTTAAGCGGCGTTCTTTGCACCTGCGGCAGCGGCGGTCAGGTGGCAGAGGGCCGGCGCGGGGCGCTGCTGGGCTACCTGCGCCACACGCAAACGGAGTTTTTTGCCGTGGGGAAATACCTTACGGCGGGGGCGTTTGTTTCCGCCATCATGCAAAGCCTGACAAAGAAACTGCCGCTCACCGGCAGCAACAGGCTTTTGCTGCCACTGCTCACGATGATGGCACTTGCATTTTTGCTGTCGTTGTGTTCCTCCAGCGATGCTGTAGTGGGGCGCAGTTTTTCGGCACAGCTGCCGATGGGTGCAGTCATGGCGTTTCTCGTGTTCGGGCCGATGATGGATATTAAAAATGTGATCATGCTGTCTGGCAGCCTGCCGAAGAAGTTTATCCTGCGGCTGGCCGTGACGGTTTTCGTGATAGATGCCGCCGTAGTGTACGCGGCGTTTCGGCTGGGATTGGGGACGGTTTTATGAGAAAGAACTCAAAAATCGACAAGCAGGCACTTGTGGAATGTATCTGCTACTTGCTGTTTGCCTTTGCGCTGCTGTATCTGGTGCTTTCCGGGCAGTATTTGCAGTATGTTACCCCACGCATGAAGCCGTATCTGCTTTTTGCGGCGCTGGTACTTCTGGTATGGGCGCGGACAGCCATAGAAAACCTGTATATTGTCCGACATCGACGCCACTGCCTGCACTGCTTTGTGCTGGTGTTCCCGCTGTTACTGCTGGCCTCGCCGCACAAAAGTGTGAGCGTGTCCTCGGTGTCCACTCCTGCACAGAGCATTACTGCCGTGCAGACACTGCGCGGCAGTGCGGCGGCGGCCAATCCAACCCCGCAGCCCACCGCAGCGCCGTCTGCACCGGCAACCGCCGAAAGCTCCGAACCTGTGGAAAGCCCGGAAACAGAAGAACAGCCTGCCGCAACGCCGCAGCCGGACATTTCGGACAGTGCAGCCAATGCAGAAAGCATTGACGGAACGTATGAAACCACGGATTTTCTCGGCAACACGACCACCCTGCACGGCTACGATGCCGCGAACCGCCATATTACCATCTCCGATGCCGAGTTTTATACATGGATGGACGTGATTTGGGCAAATCCTGCCGACTATGACGGCTGGACACTGACCGTAACGGGCGAGGTGGATAAAGCCAGCCGTGAGATGGACGCAGACGAGTTCATCCCTGCGCGGCTGATTATGACCTGCTGTGCTGCCGACCTTACGCCCTGCGGCTTCGTCTGCAAGTGGGCGCAAGCCGACACTCTTGCCCCGGACACGTGGGTCACCGTGACCGGCACCCTCTATCAGCGCCAATACGCCGACCACAGCGAACCGCAGCTGCAAGTGCAATCCGTGGCTCCCGCCGAACCTGTGGAGGGGTATATTTATCCGTACTACTAAGGCAATACCGCACAATTCCCACCTGACGGCTTAAGCACCAATCCGGCGGCTGCGGCACGGCATCTGCGTTGCCAAAATGTTCGATAATGTCGGGTTGCGGTACCCGCATCGTGCTTCGGGGGCAAAAGCCCCTTGCACTCTGCGACCGCTGCCCCTGCTTCGGTTCGCTGTATCCGCCACTGGCGGCGCTCACCTTTGCAGCATCCAGTATTATCTGCGCTTTTGGCTTAGCATCTGTCGCACCTCGCTCGCCGTATCGCCACTTAGAATTATGCGGTATTGCCCTAAATAAAAGAAAAATCCAAGGGCACAGCTGTACCCTTGGCATTTGGCAGTTTCCTAAATCAATGTTCCTGTATGACGGTGCGTGAAAAGTAAAGCGCCCGTTTCCTACAAACCTACCGAAAGTTCGCAATTCCTTTTTCATAAAAGATCACTCCCTGTTTATAATCGGTGAATGCTAGCAAACTCGGAGTTTCTCGTGATGCTCAACCAAAGCGCCACGGATCGTGAGGAACTGTCCAAGTTGCTGAATATCTCGGATAATCAGCTTGGCTACGTCACCAACGTCCTCGCAGGCTGCGGTCTGATTCGGTGTGCAGGCAACATCGTGCCTTTCACAAATAGCTTCCCGAAAAATACTAAACTCTATAATTGTTCACCCCGATAATATTGTATCGTTCCGGTTTATGTGAAGGAATGAATTATAGTTCTTATTCGTGTCGAAATTGCTCGAAGTAAAGGATATAATGCGAAAAGTTCATACTACAATCATCAAGGCTCTCGCTTCGGTTGCTTATAAACTGCCAGAACTCCACCATTATTGTGCAACCACTAACTCCAAGGGGTTCATTCTCACGCCATTTTGCATCGCCTCAAAATGCAGGTGGTTTCCGGTGCTGTCACCGGTACTGCCTACATAACCTATAACCTGCCCTGCCGTTACCGCTTCCCCTGCGGTAACGGCAGTTTGCGTCATATGGGCATAGCGCGTGGACAAGCCCGCGCCGTTATCCAGCAGAACCTGATTGCCGTAGCTGTCGTTCCAGCCGCTGACCAGCACCGTGCCGCTGTGGGCAGCCAAGATAGGTGTGCCCTCCGGCGCGGGAATATCTGTGCCGCGGTGCCCGACATTGCCGAAGGCGTCCACTTCCCCGAAGTGGCAGGATATATAGGTGTGACCCGGCAGCGGCCAGCACAATTCACCATCCGCAACGGCAATCCCGCCGCAGAGCGCCAACAGGCTGGGGCGCATTTCCTCGGAAAGCAGCTGATGCAAAATGTCCCGCTGGTCTTGCGTAAAGCGGTATAAATCCGCCAGCGCGTCCACCGATTTGCTGCTGACCGTGATGTGCAGAACGTACTCTGTGACCGGCTCCGGGTCGGGTTCGTCCTCGGTCGGCTCCGGCGTGGTGGTCACTTCCTCCACCTCGGTATCTATTTCGTGCATCGCCCAAAAGGTGTCCTGAATCAACCGCTTCTTGCCTTCGTCTATAACGACCACATCGCCGTCGTTGTTCAGGTTGTTCTGTACAGCAAAGACGGCCAACACTTCGGGCCAGTAACTCGCCCAAGTGTGACCGTCCTCGTAGTCGTATTCCATCGTGGTTTCGCTGCACTCCGGATGCGCCGACACAATGTCGTTGATTGCCGTGCCGAAGTCTGCATTGGTTTCCGCAACGATTTCGGCAATGCGGATGCTGTTCGGGTCGCCGGATTCATCGGCAAACAGAATGCCCATCGGTGAGCCGATCACCGCAGCAGCCGCGCCTATGACCATTGCCAGCAACAGCACCACGCCGCCCGCGCCAAGCAGCGCCAACAGTGAACCGGCTGCGCGGCGTATCGTGCGCGCCAGAAACGCTTTCAGCCGCAGCCAGGCAGCTTGCAGCACCGTGCGGATTCTACCCAGCGCGGCTTGCCTGATGCCGCCTTCTGAAAAGGCAGAGACTGCATCGGGCAGTCTGACACCGCTGCCAAGCACCGTGCTGCCCACCTGCTTTTGCAGATGGCGGCGCACTGTTTCGCGCGTGAGGTGTTGGCGTTTCAGCGCCTGCATTTTGTCACGGTAGGAATCGGGCGTTTTGATCTCCCGCTTATCCAGCGCCTTTTGCCGAAAGCGCTGACGCTTGAATGATTCTCGCCGGTCGGCACTCTGCGCCAAGGGGGCATTTTCTGTTTCAGCGGGCTGGACGGCGTGTGCGGTTGGCACACACTGGCGCTTTTCCTGTAAAATCCGGAACTGACGGTAGCTGATTCGTCCTGTGTCCAGCGCCTTGCTTTGCAAGTTCTCCGCTGTGTGTATGGCTTTTTCGGAAACAACCGTCTGGGCGTATTCTTCCGGCGTCTGCTGCTCGGCATCTGCTGCCGATTCTGCCTGCCGCACTGCCTGCTTGCTTTTGATTTCGGCTTTTTGCAATGCCGCGCGTATCAGCCGCTTGCGCTTATACTCCATATTCAGCGCTCCCCACGGTTGGCGGCGCTGCGCTCCTGCATCAGGCGTTTATACTGGTCAGGGGTGCATTTCATTGGCATAATGCCAATGGGGGTCGGCAAGAAAAGCTCTGGGTCACGAAATAGCTTCTCATAGCGCCGGAACTGCTCGTCGGTCAGGCTGCAAAATTCCTCCCCGGAAAAACCGCAGATAAAGAAAGTGCCCGCGATAACATCGTAGTCTTCAATGCAGCGGTTCAGCGGCAGACCGTCCACCTTGCCCGAATCGTTGCAGACAAGCGCCACTTTGTCCTTTGACCACGGGTATACGGCTTGCATAAACCCGCCGACAAGTCGCTGAAGGGGGTGCAGCTCATTTGCAACAAATCGTTCCTCCGGATATTTGCCCGGCTGAACATACAGAATGCGGATTTTGTTTTCGTTAGACATTGCAATAACTCCTTTTTGGACAATAAAAATACCGCTGTATCGGGTGATACAGCGGGGGTAACAAAGAAACGATGCTTTTATATATTCTTGTCGGCAATAGAAATTCTTATATCGAGTATATAATAAAGAAGCCCCCGGGCCGCTGCATATAACAGCAGTGGGAGGGGACTTGCCTGTATTATTATAAGGATTGCCATAGTTAAACAGATTGAATAAATTTCTCTACATAATGCAGAGCTGCTCCGATTGCCGGTGTATATTGTCCGTTGGTACCGACCAGGATCTGTGTTTTTTCCAGTACGAATGGTGCGGCTGTATGGAGATGCTCTGTCAGATATTCGATATCTTCCTCTGTAAAATAAGGTGCCAGATATCCGCTGAGGATGATCGGTGCATCGATAACAAGGTTAAGATTCTTCATAGCAAATGCCAGATGGTTTAAAAAATCTTTCCAGATCTGTATGATCTGGGGAGATTTTTTTTCGCGCAGAAGAGGGAAAAATTCTTTGGCAGGCATACCTGCAGCCTGTTCCAGTGCATTGGCAGAGCAGTAGGTTTCCAGGCAGCCGCGGCTGCCGCAGTAGCAAAGCGGACCATCGGGATTAATGCACATATGTTCAAGAGTTCCGCTGTGCATGGAAATTCCCTGATGAATCTGATGATTGGTAATGATGCCGCCGCCCAGATTTCGGTTCAGCAGGATGATAACAGCACTGTCAAGCTCCGGATGATTCCATAATTCAAGGAACGCAGCTGATTTCGAATCATGTTCCAGATAACAGGGATAAGGAAGATATCTGGAAAAATCATTCAGTTCCATGCCGGCGTTATTCATGATATCTCCATATAGTACAGTGGTATGATCCGGGGATGTGATACCCTGTGTGGCAATGGAGATGCCAAGAACTTTGTCATTGTCATACTGGCGCGATGAGATGAACTCCTTTACTGCGTCAGTAACCTGTTTATAGTAATCCGGTGTGTTGGAATATGGAAGAGGAATGGTGTCTGTATAGAAAGCATTTCCATACAAATCTACAGCAGTAATATGAAACATCCCTTTTAAAATACCGATACCAATGGAAATTTTAAAATCTGATACAATCTGAAGGGCGTTTGCCTTTCTTCCGCCGGTGGATTCAAAGAAACCATTTTTCTCAATAAGACCTTCCTGCTCCAGGAGGTTCAGGTTCTGACTGACAGTGGATAAACCCATCTGCAGTTCCTGAACGATCTGCAGCTTGGAGGCCGTTTTTTTTCTGTAAATATACTGGTAAACCTTTGATTTATTTATTTTTTTGAGACTAATGTTGGTCAATCCCTTTTCACTCATAATATTCTCCTGATTATGTTAAAAGATAATGTTAAGCTTCAGATTTATTGTAGCATACAACGAAAAAAAAGCAATAAAAACATCCAGTGCGATTGTTGGAAGAATGAACTTGTCAATACCTATAGTAAAAATAGACAAAAAAGTTATTTGAAAATTAGAATTTCTGTCAATAGATTTTTTGAATAAAAAGATATATACTCAACTTACAGTTAAGATGCAAACATAAGTAAAAAGCATAATAACAAACGATAAGTATCGAATAAGACAAACAAGGAGGATATAACATGAAATTATCAATCAATGGAATCAAGGAACAGGAAGCATGGAAACAGGCGGGGATCGCTCTTCCGGGTTATGATGTAGAGGCTGCCTCTGAGAAAGCAAAGGAGAATCCGGTATGGGTTCACTTTGGTATCGGAAATATTTTCCGCGTATTTATTGGCGGAATTGCAGATGGTCTTCTGGAAGAGGGAGTTCTGGATCGTGGGATTACCTGTGTGGAAACCTTTGATTATGATGTAGTAGACAAGATTTATGATCAATATGACAATCTTGGATTAAGCGTGATCCTGCATGGGGATGGAACCCGTGAGTATAAAGTAGTCGGAGCTTTTGCAGAAGCAGTGAAGGCACAGTCTTCTAATGCGGCACAGTGGAAACGCTTGAAAGAAATCTTTACAAGCAAATCCCTGCAGATGGTTTCCTTTACAATTACAGAGAAAGGTTATGCATTACAGAAAGCTGACGGAACATGGTTCCCGTTTGTAGAGGCAGATATCAAGAATGGTCCGGACAAAGCAGCTGGTGCCATGGCAGTTCTGGTTGCAATGCTTTATGAAAGATATAAAGCCGGCAAATATCCGATCGCACTGGTTTCCATGGATAACTGCTCACAGAATGGTGCAAAGCTTCGTGAGTCAGTACTGACAATGACAGAAGAGTGGAAGAAAGCAGGATTTGTTGATGAGGGATTTGTAAACTATGTAAGCGATGAGAAAGTAGTTGCTTTCCCATGGACAATGATCGATAAGATCACACCTCGTCCAAGCGAGCAGATCGCAGCAGATCTTGAAAAGCTGGGTGTTGAGAACATGCAGCCGGTGATCACAGGTAAGAAGACATACATTGCACCATTTGTCAATGCTGAGAAACCGCAGTATCTGGTAATTGAGGACAGTTTCCCTAACGGACGTCCGGCTCTGGAAAAAGGTTTCGGCGTATATATGGCAGACAGAAATACAGTTAACCTTTCTGAACGTATGAAAGTAACAGTATGTCTGAATCCGGTTCATTCTGCTACAGGTCCGCTGGGAGTAGTTCTTGGATATGATCTGTTTGCGCATATGCTTAATACAAATGAAGATATGATGAAAATGGCACGCATGGTTGCTTATGATGAAGGCCTTCCGGTAGTTGCAGACCCTGGAATCCTTTCTCCCCAGGCATTTGTGGATGAGCTTTTTAACGATCGTTTTCCAAATGAATATCTGGGAGACACAAACCTTCGTCTGGCAGTAGATGTATCTCAGATGGTTGGCATCCGTTTCGGCGAAACAATCAAAGCATATGTACAGAAATTCGGAGATGCTTCCAGACTGACAGCTATTCCGCTGGGAATTGCAGGATGGCTTAGATATATGCTTGGTGTAGATGATGAAGGAAATAAATTTGAACTTGCACCGGACCCAATGAATGAGGAACTGCAGGAACAGTTTAAGGATATTGTAGTAGGTAAACCTGAAACATTTAAGGATCAGTTAAAACCAATTCTTTCCAATGAGCGTCTGTTCTTCACTGACCTTTACAAAGACGGTGTGGGAGAGAAGGTTGAGGATATGTTCCGTGAGATGATCGCAGGACCTGGAGCTGTAAGAGCAACAATACATAAATATGTTGGATGATTTTCATCAGATGGATACTATAACTGACTTTCAGAAGGAAAATGAAAATGACAGAAGCGGTATTTGCGGCAGAACCATCAAGGCTGTTGATCGCGGCAGCGGCAGGCATTATATTGTTGCTGCTGCTTATTATCAAATTTAAACTTCACCCTGTATTATCCCTGCTGATCTCAGCTATGGTTATAGGACTTGGAGCCGGCATGCCGGTTCCGACCCTGGTCAGCACAGTAGAGAAGGGCGCAGGTGAAACTCTGCAGGGAATCGTATTATTGATTGGACTGGGATCTTTATTTGGAGGGATTCTGGAGGTATCAGGAGGAGCGCAGTGCGTTGCACAGACACTGGTAAATAAATTCGGTGAGAAGAAAGCTGGGATTGCACTTGGAATCACGGGATTGGTAGTTGGTACAACTGTATTTTTTGAGGCTGGTGTTGTGATCCTGATTCCACTGGCATTCGGACTTGCCAGGAAAACAAAAAAATCCACATTATATTATGTGATTCCTTTATTGGCAGGGCTCGCAACCGGATTTGCATTTATTCCGCCATCAGCAGGCTCTGTACTTGTTGCAAATATGCTCAATGTAGATCTGGGAGTTATGATTGCAGTGGGTGTGCCTGTTGGCATTCTCTCTCTGATTTTTGCAGGAATTTTGTGGTCAAAATTTATCGGCAGCCGTATTAATACAGGACTTCCGTTCAATATTCAGGAGGTCAGAGAAGAAGAGAAAGCGAATCTTCCTGCATTTTCTACTGTGTTGTGTATTATCCTTGTTCCGCTGGTTTTAATCCTGTGCAGCACACTTTCTGTATATATTCCTGGAATTGATGCTGTTCGTCCTGTGCTGGAATTTCTTGGAACGCCATTTGTAGCATTGGTGATTGCGGTATTAGCTGCAATGTATTTTCTTGGTAAAAGACAGGGCTATGACGGAGAGCAGTTAAAGAAGATCATGGACCGTTCCCTGCGCCCCACAGGACAGATTCTGCTTGTGATTACAGGTGGCGGGATTATCCGTTGGGTATTACAGGACTGCGGCATGGGTGATATTATCGGACCGGCGCTTGAGAAGAGTGGTCTTCCGCTGGTACTTGTGGCATTTCTGATCGCAGCACTGATCCGTGCATCTGTAGGTGCTGCAGTAGTTGCTATGACAATGGCAGCCGGTATTATGGCAGCTATGCCCGGAGTGGCAGGATTATCTCCTGTTTATCTGGCAGCTATGGTCTGTGCCATCAATGGAGGAGCAACAGCATTCAGCCATGTGAATGATTCAGGATTCTGGCTTGTAAGTTCTTTGCTTGAGATAGATGAAAAGACAACCTTAAAATCATGGACAATGATGGAAACTATTATAGGATTTACAGGATTGATCTGTGCAATTGTAATCAGCCTGGTTGCATAAGGAGTATAGCAGATGATCGTAAAAGTAGTTTTAAAAACCATGCAGAATGCAAGAAAGCTTGTAAGCATAGTAGAACCAATATCCTGTGATGTAGAACTGTGCTGTGGACGTTATTTGGTAAATGCAAAATCCATGCTTGGAGTATTGAGTATGCCTGATTTTGAAAAAGGGGAACTGCATGTCCATACAGATAATGATAAAGAGTGTGAACTGATTTTGGATAAGCTGTTGGAGGCAGATCTTTTGATGGACACAAATGATGCAGTCTGTCGATCCATTTATGATATCACTGTATTTGGAGAAATATTGATTGATTTTACTTCTCAGAGATTAAATGAGGATGGACAGATGCTATATGCGAGAAATCCCGGAGGTGCACCGGCAAATGTAGCTGTTGCTTCCGGCAGACTGGGAGCACATACTGCATTTATGGGAAAAGCAGGAGAGGATATGCATGGGGAATTTCTCAGGTCTGTACTTCAGAAAGAAAATGTGGATACCAGAGGAATGCTTCTGGACAAAAATTATTTTACAACACTGGCATTTGTGGAAGTAAATGAGTCAGGTGAGAGAACCTTTTCTTTTGCGAGAAAGCCGGGAGCAGATACACAGATCCGGAAAGAAGAACTGGATGTGGATATCCTTGACCAGACCAATATTTTTCACATTGGCTCTTTGTCACTTACAGATCAGCCTGCAAGAGATACCACTTTTTATGCAGTAAAAAGGGCAAAGAACAAGGGCAGTATTATTTCCTATGATCCTAATTACAGAGCATCATTATGGGAAAATGAAGAGATTGCAAAAGAGCATATGAGAAGCCTGATTCCATATGTTGACATTATGAAAATTTCGGACGAAGAAACTGAGCTTTTGTCAGGATACAAAAAGGTTCCTGAAGCAGCAGAAGAATTATATCGTCAGGGAGTAAAAATTGTTGCAATAACACTTGGAAGAAATGGAACTTATATTTATAATAAGGAAGGCGGACGTATAGTTGATGGATTTGCAGTAGAGCATGTGGCAGATACAAATGGAGCGGGTGATTCGTTCTGGGGCAGTTTTCTGTATAAGCTCAGCCAATCTGATAAAAGAATAGATGAACTGACTTTAGAAGAACTGGCAGAATATGCACGATTTGGAAATGCGGCAGCAAGCCTTTGCGTGGAGAAGAAAGGTGCAATTCCGGCTATGCCTAAGTTATCACAGGTGGAAGAAAGATTGGAGGATAAGAAATGGATTTAAAGGAACAGCTGAATGGAATTCAGCATATTGGAATTCCGACCAATGATATTGAAAGGACCATTGATTTTTATCAGGCTCTGGGATTCGAAATTGCTTTTCGTACAGTAAATGAGAAAGCAGATGAAAAGGTTGCTTTTCTGAAGTTAAATACACTTGTTGTTGAGACATATGAGAATAAAGCAGCTAAGATGGAAGCCGGTGCCATCGATCATCTGGCAATTGATGTAAAAGATATTGAAAAAGTATATGAAATGATCAATCAGGCAGGATTAAATACGACCAATGATATTGTTCATTTCCTTCCTTTCTGGGAAAACGGGGTAAAGTTCTTTACAATTGAGGGACCGAATAAAGAGAAGGTTGAGTTCAGCCAGTACTTATAAAGTCAGGCGGTTAAATTCAGCGAGAAAAAGCATCTGTTAAAGCAGGTGCTTTTTATTTTCGATATTTTATTGAGAAAAGCCTGAGAAAAGTTTAAAATAGGAGATATCCAGAGAAAGGTGCATATTCACAATTGCGATTTCGAGCGTGCCGCTTAAGAAAGAAGAAGAGAAGATGCGTAAATATCTGAATCTTATGAGTTGGAAGACCAAGCTTAAGTGTATTGGTGTAGTTCTTTTGGCAATGGTCAGTTCGGTTCTTGCCTCTATTTGGCCTGTGCGCCTTGGTGCAATCTATACTAGCATCTCTAATAATGAGATTGGTTCCGTGCAGCAGTGTTTGGCTTCCGTGATAGTATTTGGCATGATTTATCTCTCGGCTGAATGTATTACTATTTTCCGCAGAGTCATGCTTGATTGTGTTATCGCAACACACGAATCTGAAGTAAGAGATAATACCATTGAGAAGCTTTTGAAGATGCCGATTTCTTATTACGGAGGAGATAAACTGAGTGGCGAACGCACAGCACAGCTCAATCAGGGAGTCGCTGGTTTGAGTCAGTTGATTAAAATTTGTTGCAACGACATATTTGCTACTGTTTTGATTGCCATCTGCACTTTAGTTCAGGTTGCAACAAATGCGCCGTTTGCCATCGCCGCAATCATGATGGGGTACCTTGTTATTACCGTTATGGTTTCTGTATTCCAGATTCGCTCTCAGAATGGTATTCGTGAGGATATTATCGCTCAAAAGAATGGACTTGATGGTCAGATCTGCCAGTCAATTTCTAATCTGGAACTTATCAGAAGCATGAATGCTGGAGAGTACGAAAAAGACAGACTGAAGCCTTCCATTCTTAAAATCAGTTCTACTGAGAAAAAGCATCACAGATACATGGGGATGTTTGATTGTGTGAAGCAGTTCTGTAAGATTACATTCCAGGTTGTTATCCTTATAGTTTCTGTTGTGATGATTGCAAAGCATCATATGGAGCCGGGAGCTGTTATTACGGTTTGTCTGCTGTTTCAGCAACTTATTAAACCTATTGATGAAGTTTATCGCTTCATGGACGAAACAGCTTCCTCGGTTGTCAAGGCAAGGGTTTTGGTAGAAATCGCAAAGACCGGCATTGATACAGCTTTTCAGACCAAATCTGAGGAAAAGAAAGCTGTTGATGGTGAAATTGTTCTCAAGGATACGGTTATTATGGATCCTTCTGGCAAGGAGATTGTCAAGTACGATAATTTGACCATTCCTTGTAAGTCAGTAGTAGCAGTTATCGGTGACTCAGGCTGTGGTAAGTCTTCTTTAATGAAGTGCCTTACTAGATACTTTGCACACGGTTCACATAGTACAATTTCTATTCTCGGAAGCAACATCAATACCTACAGTCAGAAAGAGCTGATTGACACATTACTGTATGTTCCGCAGAAAGGTTTCTTCTTTGCGGGTACAATTCGCGAGAACCTTATGTATGGACTTAACCGCAAGGTATCTGACGAGGAACTGATCGTTGCACTTCGCTCAGTTTGCCTGTATGATTCTTTGGCTGCTACAGTGCTGGATAAAAATCATATTGCTACAGACGGCATTGATAAAGCGGTGCTTGATTATGCGATCGGCGAAGGCGGAACAGGATTGTCTGGAGGAGAGGGTCAGCGCCTGTCTTTGGCTCGTGTGTTCCTTCGCCGTCCGAAAGTCTTTGTGTTTGATGAAAGCACTACAGGTCTCGATGAAAATACTGCAAAAAAAGTTCTTTCCAACATTGAAGAATATGCAAAGAATACTGGTGCTGGCATTATCTACATTTCTCATGAGGAGCGTGTAGTAAGCCGTTGCAAGCATGTAATCAAGCTGGACAACAGAATGAAATCCACAGATACTCTGATTGGATTGCAGTAGCCTATGTAGCCGCTATGCCAAGCAGCCACAATGCCCACCGGAAAAGGAAAGAGTCATTACGGAGGCATTGAAACACTTTGGAATGATTTGACATCACCATAAGGAAAACCCGAAGCAGCACCGTAAAAGTACTGCTTCGGGTTTTTAGTGTTTAGCCTTATATGCTTCACCCTATGCCCAGAATGGACTTTATTGCTCAGACCAGCTTAGAAAGCATGGGATCTTTAATGAATAGCATTTGGCATGGCAGTTATTCTTTCTGCTCTGCGGGGTCTAAGTATCGCATCACCTTAGCCGGCATCTGCCATTTCCTTTTCTGAACGCTTCTCACAAAATGGACATAAACCATTCCACGGTTTTGGGATCATAGTGAGAGAAGAACAGGCTCTCGCCGCTGTCCAGTGCCTCGATGTCCGCCATATCCTCCACCGTCAACGTGAAGTCGAACAGGTCGAAATTCTGCTGCATCCGATCCTTGTGGGTGGACTTAGGGATAACGACCACATTGCTCTGGAGCAGGAAGCGCAGCGCGGTCTGGGCGGCGGTCTTGCCGTACTTTTTGCCGATCTCGGTCAGCACCGGATTGTTGAACATATCCCCGCGTCCCTCCGCAAACGGGCCCCACGATTCAATCTGACAATCGTATTTTTTAAGGTATTCCTTCGCGGTTTTCTGCTGCTGGAACACGTGGGTCTCGATCTGATTCACTGCGGGCTTGACCTCGGCAAAATGCTGCATATCCAGATAGCGGTCAGGGCCGAAGTTGGAAACGCCGATGGCGCGGAGTTTGCCTTCTTTATAAAGCTCCTCCATTGCCCGGTAAGTACCGTAATAGTCCCCGAAGGGCTGATGAATGAGCAGCAGATCAAGATAATCGGTACGCAGCTTGCGCATGGACTCTGCGATGGACGCCTTGGCCTTTTCGTAGCCTGCATTGGTAATCCAGACCTTGGTGGTCAGGAAAAATTCCTCACGGGGAAGGCCGCTTTCCGCCAGCGCCGCACCGACACCTTCCTCGTTGTTGTACGCCTGCGCCGTGTCGATGCTGCGGTAGCCCACCTCAATGGCGTCCAGCACGCAGCGCTTGGTGTCCTCCAGCGGCGTCTGATACACGCCGTAGCCCAGCTTCGGCATTTTGATACCGTTGTTCAACGTTACATATTCCATGAAGATACCTCCCTATTTCTGAAAAGCAGATTTGGTTCTATCTGTACTTTACAACGAGATTGGAACGATGTACACTATTTATATTGCAAAGTGCTTTTCAGAATATGAAATGTGAAGGCGGTGGCATGATCGACTTATATGAACTGAGCCAGTTGGTGGCGTTCGCGGATCTCGGCACACTCAGCCGTGTTGCGGAGGAATTTCATATCTCCACGCCCTCCGTCACCCGCTCCATGCAGCATTTGGAGGACGCCTTTGGCGTGACACTCTTTCACCGAGGGAAAAATAAAATCGAGCTGAACGAAACAGGGCTTGCCGCCGTGGAACACGCCCGCAAGCTGCTCAGTGAAGCAGAGCAAGCCGTGCAGCAGGTGCAGGATTTCGACCAACGGCAGCGGACGGTGATTGTGCGCTCCTGTGCCCCCGCTCCGCTTTGGGAATTACTGCCGAAATTAAATACGCACCGACCGGGTATGATGGTTTCCTCCGCGATCTGCCAGAATGAGGAGGTGCTCTCCGCTTGGCAGGACGGCTCCTGCGACATTGCCATCCTGCCCTTTCCCATTGATGGTGCTGCGCCCTTCATGCAGGAAAATCTCTTTGTCTGCGTGCCGCTGGAGCATGAGCTGGCGAAGAAAAGCGAGCTGACCTTTGCAGATATCAACGGCTTCAATTTCCTGCTGCGGACAGAATTGGGGTTCTGGGATACCCTCTGCCGGGAGAAAATGCCCGCTTCCAAGTTTTTGGTGCAGTCCGACCCTACCGCCTTTGAGGAACTGGTAAGGGCCTCCACGCTGCCGTGCTTTTCCACGGATTACGGCCAGCGGCAGGGCGGCTACCCGAGCCGGGTCAATATCCCGCTGACGGACAAGGAAGCACAAGTAACCTTTTACCTTGCCAAGAGAAAGCAAACGGCGGAGAAGAAATGATTCTCTCCGCCGTTTGTTTTTGTGTTTCCTGCGCAGACATTACAAGCTGTCTTTTGCAGTTTGTATATCGCTGGATTATATCTTCAGCCTGTGCGATGACCCCCGCGGGCGATATAAAAACAATGCTGTATGGCGGGCACCGGCGGCACGGGTTTTGGCACAGCAAGTTATCTGCGCAGCCGCAACCCGAATCTGCAAGTGGTTCTGGTGCAGCCCCATCCGGACTCCCGCCTGACCCCGGAGCACCCGGATGCGCAGATCATAGATGGCGTTTTGCCGGCGTATGATGTGCCGGAAGGCGCACTTTCCGACTATCTGCGGCCAGACTGGAGCGATGCGTGCATCAATGTCCGCACCAAGGAAGCCTACGAAACGGCCCATGAGGTGCTGCGGGCGGAAGGACTGTTTCTGGGCACATCGGCAGCAGCGGCTTTGCACGCAGCGGTGCAGGTGGGCCGCAGACCGGAGAATCAGGGAAAGAACATCGTGGTCATCGTCCCGGACAACGGCATGAAATATCTGTCTACGCCGATGTACCGGCAGAAATGATAAAAACACGATGATGCGACTGAATTTTGAAAAGATTGCATGGGATTTTATGAAAGTATTATTCTTTTATGAATTTTAGCACTCTTCTATTGACACTGCTAATGAACGGTGCTATAACAGTGGCGTGCTCAGGAGGAAGGGCAAAAGGAGAGCCGCTAG
>ERZ1026874.322-NODE-322-length-31501-cov-12.127870_pt1 | contig 31501 bp, 45 predicted proteins | sample MGYA00380167_ERZ1026874 | MGnify/ENA primary metagenome ERZ1026874 (study PRJEB33269, sample SAMEA4719803) | human gut metagenome | biome: human-associated habitat; feature: organic feature; material: feces | place: Cameroon | collected 2013-10 ...
GGAAATAACAGGTATGTTTTGAAGCAGATACATCATGAACCTTGTGATTATTATCAGTTCGGAAACAAGCTTGAGGCAGAAATCAGGGATTACAGGAAATTAAAAGAAATCGGAATAAAAATGCCAGTCATGCTTGAAACAGATGTGGAAAATGAACGCATTTTGAAGGAGTTTATTGACGGTGACACGATCTATCAGTTGGTTTTAGAAGACAAGATGAAAACTGACTATATCGAGCAATTGCATAGAATGTGTTCGCTGTTATATGCTGCCAATACAAATATTGATTATTTTCCAACGAATTTTGTCGTACATAACGAAGAAATATATTATGTGGATTTCGAGTGCAACGATTACATGGAAGAATGGAATTTTGAAAACTGGGGTGTAAAATACTGGTCAAAGACACCGGAATTTTTGCAGTATGTGAAAGAACATTCATGACATGTCTTTCCATGTAAAGGAGCTATGCCGGAAGCGTTACAAAAAGTGAATACCGGATTGCAACATGAAATGCAACACAAAAAAAGTCCTTGAAAATCAAGGACTTTTTTAATGAATCTTTTAATGAATCGGAGTGGCGGGATTCGAACTCGCTATTCAAACGCTAAAATCCCAGTATTTATGCGGATTTCAGCGAAAATGTTTTGATTACCTATGATTACTTTTAGATAATTTTTCAAAGGAAAGGAGATTCCTGCAAAAGTGCTACTAAAGATAAATCGACCATAGATCGGTTTATTTTTTTGCGCAAAAATAGGAGAGGTTTTCAGAAAAATCTTGGTAAATGATTTTGATACCCCCCTACCCCCTCATTTTTAGTTGAAAAATCGAAATTGAATTTTTTCAAAATTTGGTGCAGATTTCACACAGATTTGTTCTGAAAAATGTGATCTGATTTTGGATATAGTATTCTTGATTATTCTTCCCCAGTTCTGGGGGGCACACTCCACAAACTTATAATATGCCCGCCTGCGGCTCTGGCTGGCTCAAATTTTGACGATAGAGGAGCAGACGCAGAAACTCACGTATAGACCGCATAATTGCCTTAAAATGGATTTTACGCAGTTATTCCCCATGTGTCAATCTGTTTCAGTCGGTAAGTGTACACTTTTATTTATAGCCTGCGCCAGCTGCTCCGAGGACTTGGCCAGATATTTCTGTGTTGTTGTAACGCTGGCGTGCTGGAAAAATTCCCTTGTCGCCTCAATGTCATGACCGGAGTTTTTATAGATCTGCTGGCCGGCAAACTTTCGGAAGCTATGTGTTGAGGTCTGCGGGATGTCTAAATATTCCCGAGCAGCCTTAAGCGCTTTCTGTACAGCCCTTTCTGTAAATTGGAATATGCGCCGCTCTGGGTTGATTCTATTTTCTTCGCAGTAGTCCCGAATATAGTTATAAACCGGTTCCGGTACCTGGTGCCGCCGTGCCTTACCTGTCTTTTCTTCCACGATGTCCATTCTGTAGTGATCGCCATCACGCACCAGAGAAGAAAGGGACAAGTGCAAAATATCACCGATCCTGCAGCCTAAATTAGCCTGTATAACTAAGCAGCAGGCCATATGTGGCGCAGGGCGGTGTATTACGTTGCCTTTTCCAGTGTAGCCGGTGCGGATTAGCGAAACAATACGGTTATAGCTTTCTTCGTTAACTGCCAGTGTGGTATAAGCTCCCATATGATTCTATCCCCTTTCTAACTCGTAAATTGCCCACCGCAGGGCTGCGGCTGTCTCCGTGTCTTTTTCTTCCTCTGCACGTTCTAACAGCTTGTAAAGTCTTTCAAGGTTCTTTTCTTTCATCCTGGCAACCTCCTATTTTTAATTTTTGGGCAGATTCCACCCATAAAACCGCCGCCGGTAGTGATCCGGCGGGCATCCTCTGCGGCGGTTAATTCAAACAGTTTTCAATATCTTTCGCAAGGTGTGGAAATGCTTTTTCTATGTCTTGCACGCTGTCGGCGTAATAATCACCAACAATTTTCCCAAAAATGCGAAGATTGCCGGAATAAAATCCGCCTAAATCATTAAAATATATGTCTAATCCTGTCACCTGTTCCGGCTTGTCTTCATACCACATATCAATATTTATTTTTCCCATTTCCATTTCCTCCATATTTTCAAAATTTCCCGGTTTTCCGGGTAAAAGCAAGCCGGGGAATCGAACCCCGGGAAAGCCAACCTTGCTAATTATTTGCTTGCTAAAATCTCCCTTGCTAATAAATCCCAGTAAAGGATATCGCCGCGCTTGTCAAGCCACTTTTCGGCTTCTTCTGTGCTTTCGTCTAACCATTCAGCCATAAGCTGGATGATGTCATAATAACTATAAACAACGCCAACGCCTAAACCTCTTAACCATTCTATGCAAGCGTTACGCTCTCCAAGTCTTGCAATCGCCCAGCCGTATTCGCTTATAAACTTCTGCTTAATGTCCTTAATTGTGCTAAGCTCTTCGCTATGTGCAACCTCTAACAAATAATTTTTAACTGCTGCTTTAACTTCATTGCTGTTTGTTCTTCTCATTTCTTTTTACCTGTGCTATAATATAGCTGCCTTTCTTTTTTGATTGGTGCCGCCCGACTATCTGCCAGAATGCCGGGCGGCTTTTTATTTGTTAATATAATAGTATTACATAAATACAAATAATGCAATGGTATTACATAAATATATTTACATAAAATGAAGATTCTACATTTTGCATAAAAAGTATTACATAAATACACGACAATATTGTTTATAATGCAATATATTTAATAATCGTATTGCATAAATAATTATTACGTGATAACATTTAATAAAAGATTTTATGAAATAGGGGTGATATCTGTTGACAGGAAAAGAAGCTAAAGAACGGTTAGAAAAGCAGTATAAACGACAGAATGAGCATATAAAAGAAAATTACGACAGAATTTCTATAACATTGCCCAAAGGAACAAAAGAGAGAATAAAAGCAAAAGGAGAAAGCGTAAACGGATATATTACCCGGCTTGTTTTGGCTGATCTGGATAATTAAGGCGGTCTTTCAAAGGCTGCCTTTTTTGTGTTTTTTTTGCTGTTATACTTCACATATAACAAAAACGTCCCAAGCAAATCCCCGAACAAATCCCAAGCAACGGACAGCCAACAAATCCAGTATTTATGCGGATTTCAAGACTTTGCATTTTTCAATTTCCCAAGCAAATCCCACGCACTTTCCCAAACAGTTCCCAAGCAAACCTCGCGCGCGGATATAAACTATATATAATAATATATTATAAGGGCTTAAAAAGGATATAAATAAAAGCGCGTGCGCGCGTATGCGCATACATAAATATTTTTATAAAATGGTGGTTGACATAATAATAATTCTGTGGTTTATAATATATCCATAGGGCGGCAATGATCCGCCGGAATAATTAAAGCGTGTATGTGCTAGCTCGCAGGCCTTGACCACATACAACGACCACGCAGCAGGCGTGCAGAGATCAGAGCAAACGGCTCCAGTCTATACGGTATCCACTCCGTAGGGCTGGAGTTTTATTTTTTTATTCGATCACTTCCAGGGATCCGGAAGACGTGGAGCAGATCAGAAAGGACGGGGAGCCATGAAAGACAATACAGAGCTTGCATATAACGGAGCTAAGGTATATACGAATCGCATCCAGGAACTAGCAGACGAATTTATTAATAATCAACTGGATGATAAACAGCGTGAAGAGATGCCAAATAACTCTAATACTTTTATGGCTATGATATTATATATCTCTGATAATATCCCAAAGGTAGATAATAATGATATACAACAGTTAGATAATATATTTAATATATATACTAGATTATGTGTTAAATATAATATGCTGCCTACATTAGAATCGTTTAGTATGTTAATTAATATTAATCCTGGTACATTATCAGATTGGAGAAGTGGAGCATTAAGAAGTACAGTATATTATGACTCTAAAGGTAAGTATATAAAAGACTTTGCAGCATGGCAGCTGAACCACAGGGGCGAGCAGTACAGGGCGGAACCCAGTACAGCGCACAGCGAAGCGGTGAAAAAATGGAAAAATATTTGTAAAAATTTCTTGGTAAATTCATTGCAGAATTCCCGGGGAACTGATGCAAATAAAATATTTATTGCAAAGGCTGCTTATGGCATGGTTGAAACCGCACCGGTCCTGGTAGCTAATCCAGAGCAACACCGGACAGCGGAGCAGATCGCAGCAGATTACAGCACCGCCGGAGCTCTTCCGGGGGATGTCCAGCCGGATTTTTAAGGATCTTTTAGCAATATGCACAAAGGTTTTAGAGTGGCAAAAAAGAAAAAGCTCGGAAATATGGGAAAGTTCGCAAAATGGTATAAATGCGAACTTTTGAAAAGGGCACAAGATCAGACCGGGGGCGGGGTCTACTGGGAACGGTCCCCGGGGCATAGCTTAGCCCCTCAACCACTCAAAAATTAAAAAGGCCATCCCCCTACATAGAGACCATTAACTTACTGCAAACAATATCATTCAAACCACATCAGATAAAATTCAAAAGTTACGATCGATAACATGATTCAAAAAATTTCAAAAAAACAAAAAAGACCATTTAGGAGATATAGCCGTGATACCATTCATTCAAAAAGATAAGGCTATTACAAAGGCTAGAAGATATTTTAGAAGATATGGATATCGTGTAGTTGGCAGTAAGACCACTAACGACTATGTGTATGTAAAAGCTGTCAGCTATTTAAAAAATCCGGTTATTGGGAGAGTAAGTCTCAATACTGGCACAGTGGTAGCAATACTGAATGTAAATGGCTGCCCGGTAGAAATCACAGATGGAAAATACGATTAACAGGAGGAAATACATGATTTTTTTACTCGTTATGCTATTTTGGATTTTATATACATTGCAGGCTCCTTGGTGGATGTATTTGCTGTTGATCCTCATGGGAATATGCGAAACTAATGATTGAGGTTGTAGCCTATGAAAATCTACGGTAAAGAGATCACGGATGAATGTCAGTACTGCGGTGATGTCCTTCAGTGTGAATTATTCCTTCAGGGGCACGGAATCAAACAGGAGAGATCCAACATCACAGAGATGTTTGCCTGCCAGATGGATCATAACAATAAGCGAGATGGAAGCACTTCAAACATGACTGGGAAAAAGAAGAAAGAGCTTCCTGAGGATGTAAAAGCCATCTATACTGCAGTATGGAAAATACATAAAGGCAATCCGTATCCTAAATCTGATGAAGACTGGGAGCAGATCAACCGGGAATGTAAGGTGCTGCTGAAAATGTATGATTGCCCGTTTGCACATAGTCTGATTCAAGCGATGATTGCAGAAATAGAACGGCGTGTTAAAAAGGAGTCTTAGCTCAGCTGGTTAGAGCACCCGGCTCATAACCGGGCGGCCCTGGGTTCAAGTCCCAGAGACTCCACTGTATTGCTTAGTCCATGAGCAATACCCCCTTTTACACCTCATAGCGGAATGCTGTTAAGAGCCGTCAATGGCTCGTGAGGGTTTTCCGGCTCCCATCCCACGGAGTCGGAGAGAGCAGTGTTAGTCCTGCTTTAACAACGATACGGCAAGCTCGGCATACGCGAGTAAATAGAGCATCAATCTTCAAAGCCGGCGGGTGGAACTACAGGCAGTCAAATGACAGAGATTGATTACCCTGCACGGCCCTTGCAGTCATAAGATGGGCGTAGGTGGTGGCGAAATTGGTAGACGCTATTGTTGTAAGATAATCCGTTGAAATCAACAACTTAGATGACGGGAAGCATGCTAATCGTGTGAGGTTCGAATCCTCACCCACCTATTTTCCATGATAGCGCATGGATAGTGCAACGCAGGGCACGAAAAATATTATTGCTAACCGTCTGATGGCGGTTTCGGAACGTAGCTTAATTGGTAAAAGTGGCGTGTACACGGAAAACAACAACGAGAGCCGGATTGAAGGTTCGAATCCTTCCGTTCCGATGGTGCCGAGCTGATCTGATACTGTATGCGTAGCGCAGTCGCATACAGAGATATGGAGTGAGGTGTCCGCGCATTTCGGGGAAGCGGCAACGATTGGCGGTGTTGCAGCGGACTGTAAATCCGTTCCCACGTGGTAAACACTGGAGGTTCAATTCCTTTCTTCCCCATTTTGCAGAAATAAAATAGAGCGTGAGATACGGTGGCGGCACAAGGTGTTTCGTAAATGTACAAGTCAGGTAAACAGCCGGGAGACATCCTACCGATAAACAGCAGAAAATCATAACGCTTGTCCCTGTTCGCAGGTGCTGACTAACTGCTGCATAATATCTGTTTCTGCAATTATTCGGTCAAATTACGCTGTCTGCCAGCAGATGGTCTATGTTTTGGCTGAAATGTATTGGTGAAAGCCGTGTTAAGCAATCGTTAAATAGGGAGATTGCAACGCTCACTGAGAGGCTTATGTGAGCATATAAAATTGCCAACGTGCCCGAGCGGTAAAGGGAACGGTCTTGAAAATCGTCTGTCAGAAATGGCTTGTGGGTTCAAATCCTACCGTTGGCGTTTCGATCTTTGATAATTGAATATTGGCGGTTTGAGTGGTATAATTTCTTTATCACAAAAGAAAGGGGATTGAATTATGCAAATATCAGTAGAACAATTTGAAAGAGAGTTAGATGCGTTGATAGATGCAGCATTATCAGCGTCAAGTAAGGAAACTGCTAGGAGGTATTTGATTCAGGCAGAAAATAAAATTTATGGATATGATAATATCCCTAAATATTTACAAAATGAATATCTGCGAAGAATTGAAAGAGCCAAAGATCAGTTAGATTTGTAATTCATTAAATACCAACCGTCAATATTCGATGGTTGGTATTTTTTTACGCAAAAATGAGGTGCATGATGTATTTTGAATTTGTATATGTTGGTTATTCAACAAAGCAATGCGTTGAGTTCATTAATGGAATCGAAGAAAAGTTAAAGACTCATTATAAGCGTTTTGAATACGACAAAGAGCATTTAGTGATTAAAGCTGACCTGTTCAAATGTTCTGCATTGCCTATATATGCTGGTCGTTTGTCCTGCCTTGGCATGGAAAACGCAGACTATATCTGCAAAGAAACTGCACGTCCGAAAGATTTTATTCCAAGTCCTGAAGAATGTTTGAAGATAAAAGCTATTTTGGAGTATGTTTCTACAAGATTTAGAAAAACTCCGAAAGAGAAGACGGAAAAGGAACTGGCAGAGTTGATTGATACTTTGATTGAGGTGTGAGCAGTGTGTGATTTTTGCAGAGAATACGTAGATAACAGGATATTTGGTGCTGATATTCCTATCAACAAATGTGCCAATGAAACGGATTTAACAGATGTACAGATTATGAAGAATACTGGAGATAAAGTGCCAGGTATCGTGATTTATAAAGGATGTAAGGCAACAGGCTACTTTGATATTGTATTTTGTCCGATGTGCGGTAGAAAGTTGGTGGAATGATGAAACCATTAGAACAAATTTTTTTCAGAGCGTGTGTGAATGAGCAAAAAAGAAAATTACACACAGAAGATAGGGAATTTGATATAAGAACGATCGGTAATATTTTTGAAAGATTAGGATTTTCATACAAGCAGTTAATGTACTATGTTAACAAGTGGGCTGATAAAGGCTTCTATGAATACGGCGTTTCTCTTGATTTAGGCTGGTTTAAATTTGATAAATTGACCGGAGAGTACAAGCAAATCTATGAAGAAATGGCAAGTGTTGATCGGTGGGATGATAGGGAATTTGCAAGATATATTGTTAAAAGAACATTTTTAAAGGGTCATATAACAAATTATGCATTGAAGAAAATGTTAGACATTGGGGAAGATGCAGAGTTTTTTGATCCATATAGGAGTGAATCAAAATGAGTATGACAGCAGTAATTGAGAGTATAGAACGTGATGCGTTGCGGAAGGCAATGAAGCCAGAGATTGAAATGTCCTTGGTTGAGTTCGCAGAGAAGATTGCACCATTTCCGCTATCTGAATTTCAGAAACAACTGATTAATGAATATGAAGAGTGCTTGAAAGAGAATGAGGAATTGGATTGCGTTCAGTCGAGTTATATTGGCAGAAATTTTATACTTCGGATGATTGAAGAATGGAAACGACAAAATCAGCTTGCAGAGCATCGCTGTCAGCGCTGCAACCGTCTTTTAGGCAAATTCAACGGGCAGGCTGAAATCAAATGCCCGAAGTGCGGGGAAATTAATAGGATTGGGGTGGAATGATGAGTGATTTAAAAATATTTACCAAGAATGTTGAACAGGAAGCAGTAGATCAGATTGAATTATTACTTGCGCAGGATGCGTTCAAAGACTGTAAGGTTCGTATCATGCCGGATGTTCATGCAGGAAAGGGATGTGTTATTGGATTTACCGCAGACCTTGGAGAAAAGGTTATCCCGAACATTGTTGGGGTTGATATTGGTTGCGGCATGCTTTGTGTAAGCCTTGGCCAGACAGATATTGACTTTGAAAAGTTGGATAATGTGATTCGTTCTTATGTTCCAAGTGGAAGAGATGTGCATGATGGAAGAATTATCAGATTCGAGGAATTACAGGATTTGAAGTGCTACCGAGAATTACGAGATACAAAGAGACTTGAGCGGTCTATCGGCACTCTTGGCGGCGGGAATCACTTCATTGAGGTTGATGCTGCGGGAGATGGAGAAAAGTATCTTGTTATTCATACCGGTAGCCGTAATCTTGGGAAACAGGTAGCTGACTATTATCAAAACCTTGCATTTGAACTTATGAGCGGCAAAGATAAACTGTATGAAGAACAGGACAGACTCATCAAAGAGTACAAATCCGCCGGAAGAAAATCTGAAATTCAAAGTGCAATAGCAGAATTACACAGAAATTTTAAAGCAGTTAATCCGAAGATCCTAAAGGATTTGTGCTATTTAGAGGGCAAATACAGAGAAGATTATCTGCATGACATGAGAATTTGTCAGAAATTCGCATACATAAACCGTGTTATGATCGCTCAGATTATATGCAATCACATGGGATGGGGCGTTGATGCAGATATGCCGGATTACTTCGAGTGTATTCACAATTATATCGACCATGATTCAAATATTGTCCGCAAAGGCGCTATCTCTGCCAAGTACGGAGAAAAGGTTCTTATCCCCATCAATATGCGTGATGGATGTATTATCGGTACTGGCAAAGGAAATGAGGATTGGAATTGTTCTGCGCCGCACGGAGCCGGTAGAGTAATGAGCAGGACGAAAGCAAAGGAATTGGTATCTTTGGAAGAGTTTGAAAAATCAATGGACGGAATATATACAACATCCGTCAATCAATCTACGATAGATGAATCTCCGATGGCATACAAGACATTGGATGAAATTGTTGAGAACATCAAAGATACAGTCGATGTGTTGGCGATTATCAAGCCGGTATATAATTTTAAAGCAAGTGAATAAATAAAAAGAGCACCAGCCGTAGAGTGCCTACGCAGAGAGCCAAATTTCCAAAATTTTAGGGAAGGAGGCTCTTTTTTTCGTGGTATCAGCACAAAATAAAGCGGTGGTGGATGCCATCAAGAGAACGGATTTGAACAGCTACAAGGCGCTGAGTGATCTACTGGATATGGCAAAGGTGATTGCGGATCCTGAGGGGGATCATGATCTTGCCTATGCACTGAAGCTGACAAATTTCATAAAACGTAAGATTCCAACGCTGCCGTCATCCATCGTGTTAAATCAGCTGTACTGGCAGGCTATGAAGTTCGAAGCACCGCACCGGTTTGAAAGTTTCCTGCTGTATATGGAGAAGAACAGATCTCCGAAGAAACGATTTTACCAGCCGAGAGCAAAGACGCTTCATGTGGTGGTCGAAGACCTTCAGGATCTGGAAGACGGACTGATTGAATTCTATGGACTATCTCTTCCTCCGCGAGTTGGTAAATCCACGGTGTGCATTTTCTTCCTTGCATGGTGTGCCGGCCGGCATCCGGATTTACATAATGCGATGGGCGGACATTCCGGAATCCTGGCGAAGGGATTCTATAAAGAGTTTCTGAACCTGATTACGTCACCAGAATATACATACAGCGAGATTTTCCCCAACGTAACATTGGAGAGCAAATCATCGGATGAATACACGGTGAATCTCAATGATCCGGACAGATTCGCGACACTTACCTGCCGTGGTATTGATGGAACTTGGACCGGTGCGGTTGATATTTCTGCCGGCGGCTATCTGTATGTGGATGACCTTATCCGGGACAGGACAGAATCATTAAGTCCGATTCGACTGGAGAATCGATATCAGGACTATCTCAATGTCATGGTTGACCGTAAGAACGACGGTGCCAAGGAATTGATGGTAGGTACCAGGTGGTGTGTTGCAGATCCGTTAGGACGGAATGAAGAAAAGTTCAAGGGGAATCCAAAAGCACGGTTCCGGAAGATACCTGCATTGAACGAAAAGGATGAATCCAACTTCAATTATGATTATGGTCTTGGATTCTCCACAGAGTATTACAAGAACCTGCGTGACAGGTTAGATAAGAATGAGTGGATGGCTAAGTATCAGCAGAGACCGTTCGTAAGAGAAGGACTGATATTCCCTATCGATGAATTGGAATATTACAATGGTGTTCTTCCGGATGGTGATTGTCTCACAGCGGCAGCCTGTGACGTGGCATGGGGCGGCGGAGATAGCCTATCGATGCCGTTTGGAAAATTGTTCGGTAGTGCTGATGATGGTCCTATATATATTCCAGACTGGATATTTAATAAAGGGGATAAATACGTTACCAAACCTCTTGTTGTGGCAAAAACGATGCAGCAAAAGCCAAATATGGTGCGTTTTGAAGCTAACAACGGAGGGGATGAGTATGCTGAAGATGTTGACCGGCTATTAAGAGAACAAGGATTTAAAACCAATATCTCTTGGGCAAAAGCAAGTAACCAAGTGGGAAAGATGGCGAAGATCATCCAATATGCACCGGATATAAAACGAAGATTCAGATTTCTCAAACCGGAGCTGCAGAGTGATGAGTACAAGGATGCTATGGAAGAGTTGGGGATGCTTACCCAGGTAGGAAAGAATGAGCATGAGGATAGCGCAGATGGATTGGTGCAGTTGTTTCAGCTTATTGATGAAGGGAATGTAAAAACAACAATTATTAACAGCCCTATGGGGTAAAGGAGCGATTATATATGATTTCAAAGGAAATTCTGATTCAGTTTGTTTTGTGAAGTTGTCCTATATGTCCTGATTGATTGTTGTAAAATTTTCTTGAAAGAACGGCTGAAACGATGAAAAAAATTGTTTGTGTGATGTGCGGAAAAGAATATGAAATAAGCAATAGCAAAGATTCTTATTTGTGTTTAGAGTGCACAGAAAAAATTAACCTTATCAAAAAATTAGAAATGGTTGACAAGGCGAAAATTATGCTCGAAAAGAAAAGAGGAAAATGCAGGAGTCTTAAACCGAAAATTGATGTATCAAATTTTGCTGATGAAGTTAAGAAAAGAGTTTCAGACGGAACTGATGCGTTTTCAAGTGTCCCAGAAACCGCAGTTGCTATTCAAATGCAGAAGATAGGACTTGAATATGAGACGCAAAAAGAGATAGCAGGAAAGCGTGTTGATTTTTATATTCCAGAGATCAAGGTTATATTGGAAATAGATGGAGAAATTTATCACACAGACGATGGAAAAACGTTTTTGCGAGATAGGAAGATAATGAGCGAAATTGGAGAATCGTGGGAAATCGTTCATATTGATGCAAAAGATGTTCCAAAATACACATGGAATTTAAGGGAATCGCTTAGATACATAGTTTTTGAAAGAAATGATAGGTGGAGATTTAGAGATTCTCTATTAGATTCTGATTTTCTAAAAGAATCTGTGAATCTGAATCGTTATTTGAAAAGGAGCATTTAGAATGGTATTAAGTAAAGAGAATATGGAGAAATATTCAAAACTTGAAAATGAAATAAAACGAATCAACAAGAAATTGGACTATTATGCAAATAATCCTATTAGAGGAAGTCATGGGGTTGTAAAAGGGTCTATGAATAGATTTCCTTATGCTGAATGTCATTTTGTTGTAGGTGCGCCGGATGTAAAATCGACAGAAGAACGAAACAAAAAAGTACAGAACCTTGTAATAGCACTTTCATCCGCAAAAAAAGAATATGAAGATTTTCAATTAGATATTGATATAGCCATTGAAGCGGTTGATGACTTGGAGATGCGGCAAATCCTTGAATATAAGTATATTGAGCGCATCAGCGATTCAAAAATTGCAAATATTTTGGGGTATGATAGAAGTACAATTTCAAAAAAACTTGACAGATTTTTTGAAAAACAAGTTTCACACAATTCACATTTGAAGAATGATATAATGGTATCGTGAAAAAGTATGAATAAGCCATCGTTGGAGAGATCCGGCGGTGGCTTTTGTGTTAGGTGGTGAGAGTGTGAGTGAGAAGGAACGTGAGGTTCAATATCGTGGCCGCATAAAAATATATACGGATGTGAAGGAAATCACAAAGGACAACGTTATCGATGTGCTCACGAAAGCCATGATAAAACATGAGCAGAATCGTACGCAGATCCGCTATCTCATCAACTTTGAAAAGGGTGATCAGCCACTGGTGCGTGATAAGAAAGTTCGAACAGATGTTAATATCAAGTCCATTTCGAATCTGTCACATCAGATCACAGAATTTTGGTTGGGATATTTCTGGGGCAACCATATGGCATTTGTTCAGAAATCGGATAAACATCCCAAAGGCAGCAGACCGGAAGATAATGATTCTGCTATTACACTGTTTAATGAGATGTACGATGCCGAGGATATGGAATCCAAGGATCAGCTTCTTGCATACTATCTGGAAGTTTGTGGTATATGCTGCCAACTCATTGATATTAAAAGAAATCCCAGCGATGGCGAAGCAGTGTTTGATCTCGTAACATTGAATCCTTTGTATTCATTTGTTGTTTACTCATCCGATGCTTATGAGCGCCCGATGATGGGAGTATCTTACTCAGAGGATGAAAATGGTTCGAGAATTTTTACCTGTATCACGGACAATGAGGAATTTGTAATCCGTGATATGGTGGAAATTATTGACGGCACCAAGAATGAAAAAGGAAAAAAACTCGGCGATGGAGAATATGACATAACAGAGAATCCTTTCGGTAAGGTTCATATCATAGAGTTTGAAAGAGCCATTGACCGTACCGGTGTTTTTGAAAGACAGATAGATGAGTTAAATGCTCTGAATATTCTGGAATCTGATCTTTGCAATGATGTGTCGCAGACGACGCAGGCGAACTGGTGGGGAAATGACATTGAATTAGATTCTGATGAAAAAGGAAATCCGAAGGGACCGCAGGCCGGACAATGGATTTTGACTAAGACCAACGGAAACGGTAAACAGCCGAACATCAAAGGACTTGTTCTTGATTATGACTATGCTGGTGTCCTTGCCAACATCCAGGCAAAGCACGATGGCATCTTGGAAAGAACATTCACACCGAAGCAGACAGAGCAGAGCGGCGGTTCTACGACCGGAGCAACAAGTCTTTCTTCTGGCTGGACAGCAACCGAAGCGGTAGCGTGTAAGCAGGCTCAGATCATAAAATCAGCGTACAAGCGCCGGAATGACCTTGTACTGATTGCAATAAAAAAATCACCGGATGTTCCGCAGGACAGTCCGCTGCTGAAACTGAAAAACAGTGATATTGATGTGAGACCTATCCGCCAGAAGACGTTTGATATGTCCACGAAAATCAACTCACTGGCAACGATGGTTCAGAATATGGTCCATCCCAGAATTGCAATGGAGGCAATAGATTTCTTCCCTAATTTAGCAGAAGCAGTAGAAGATTCAGTGCCTATGATGTTGGAATATCAGAGAGCATTGCTTGAAAGTAAAAAAGCCGGGAAAAGTACAAAAAATAAAGATGACCAAGATTCAAATCCTGATGCAAAGCGTATTATGCAAGATTCCAGTGATCAGGTAACAAACAGTCCAATGAAAGATCTGTAAATTGGCACTTATCGAAAGATAGGTGCTTTTTATATGCGCTAGGGAAAGCGTATTTCAAATTTCGCAAACGTTAGGGAAAACGGTAATCGCAGAAACAAAAAGCTCGTAGGGAAACGAGGGTAATCAATCGCAGAAAGTAGAGGTATCGAGATGAAAGAAAATGAAACAGCTAAGTTAGAAAATGAGCAGATCCAAGGACCCGGTTCTGACACTATGGTGGATAACACTGTGGCAGAGGACACAGCCGGTAAGGAGCAGGAAGTGGAACTTTCTGTGGAGGAGCAGCTACAGCAGATGCGCATCGAAAATGCCAAGCTGAAAAAGCAGCAGGAACAGGCGGCCAGCGATGCGGCCAACTGGAAAAAAAAGTATAACGCAACTCTGACAGATGCGCAGAAACGGGATCAGGAAAAGGCTGAGCGAGAGGCTGAAAGAGATGCAAAGTTCAACCAGCTTCTGAAGGAGAATACGGTAACTAAGCTGGAAAAGAATTTCTTGGGACTTGGATACCCGCAGGACAAGGCGACAGAGGCAGCAGAAGCCCAGTATGACGGAGACACAGATACTCTTTTCAAGATCCAGTCCGAGGTACAGCAGACACTGATTAAAAAGAAAGAAGCCGAATGGCTTAAAAACAGACCGACTGTAAATTCCGGTGCCGGCGGTGGAGACAACGAGGATCCGTTCTTAAAGGGGTTCAATTCATAATTTTTCAGAAAGAATGAGGTAAGATATTATGGCAACAGTAAATTATGCAAGTAAGTATAGTCAGAAGGTAGATGAGCGTTTTACACTGGGATCTCTGACTGGTGCACTGGTAAACCAGGAATATGATTTTATCGGTGTGGAGACTGTTAAGGTATACTCCATTCCTACCGTTGGAATGAATGATTACAAGACTTCCGGTTCTAACCGTTATGGTGATCCTGATGAGCTGGGAAACAATGAGCAGGAAATGACCTTGTCTCAGGATAGATCCTTCACCTTCACCATCGATCGCAAGTCTTATGATGACACTCAGATGACTATGGAAGCCGGTAAGGCACTGGGTCGTCAGATCGATGAAGTGGTAATTCCCGAGGTGGATATCTACAGAATCCATAAGATCACAGCATCTGCAAAGAAAGAAAATATTATCGTCGGTGCAACTACCAAGACCAATGCATATGAAAGTTTCCTGTCTGTGCAGGAGAAGTTGGATGATGCAAAGGTGCCTACCGCAGGTCGTGTCTGCATTTGCCGATCCTCTTACTACAAGTGTATCAAGCTGGATGATGCATTTACTAAGAAGGGTGATATGGCAACCCAGATTGCTATTCGTGGTGTTGTAGGTGAGGTTGACGGCGTGCCTATTATTAAGGCTCCTGCATCCTATTTCCCTGCAAATGTGGATTTCATTATCACAAATCCCATCGTATGCGTAGGACCTATCAAACTGACTGAGTACAAGATCCATACGGATGCACCCGGCATCTCCGGCTGGCTAGTAGAAGGCCGTGTTCGTTATGATGCTTTCTGTTTATCTCAGAAGTTGGATGCAATCGGTGTTCATGCGACTGCCAAGGTAAGCAGCATTGCAATTACCAAGGCACCGGATAAGACCACCTATTCTGCCGGTGAGAAGTTTGATATCACTGGTATGGTAGTAACTGCCACTTATGATGACAGCACTACCAGAGATGTGACCAAGCTCATTGGATATGGTCCTGAGATCATCAACACAACCGGGAATGTGACTGTTACATATACTGAGAATGGCGTGACTGTGGAAACCACTCAGGCTGTGACAGTATCTTAGGATAAGGTGATTGGTTATGGTTTGTTATGAAAAAGATGGCGTAACCATGATTGTTAATGAGAGCATGGGAAGGATTTTTGAATCTTGCGGTTATCAGAAAGTGGAGAACAGTTCAGCTGCTCCGCTTTCTGTGGAGATTCCTAATAATGTTCCTGAGCCGACTGACAATCCTGTGGAAACAGAGAACAAAAAAGAGAATCAGCGAAAGTATTCTAGGTCAGAGATCACTAGAATGAGTGCTGCCGATCTGAAGAAATTGGCAAAAAATCTGGGTATAGAAGTAACAGATGAATCTACCGGGAAAGTACTGAAAGAGCAGATCCTTGAAAAACTTGGTCTGTAAATGAAATGAGGTGGCAGGATGGCTGATATTGAAGAAAAGCCAAAGGATGATGAGGCAACGCTCACTCCAATGGAACAATTCAGAGAAGATATTAAGTCGATGATAACTGAATATGATGCAGAAATCAGCGTTTCCGGTCTGACAGTAAGACTTGCCATTGAATTGTTTGAAACGCTTAGAAATTATCCGGGTTCATGGGATGAAGATAAGATTCTTGCGGACCTGGAGAAGAATAAAGCCAAGATCGCTATGGCGGCGATTGAGATTGATTCCAAGAACGGTGCAGAAAATCAGCTGAGTCATTCGGAAAATGGGATTTCAAGAACTTTTAGCGAGTATCCTATGGCTTACAATGGAGTTGTTGGATTTGCAAACTGTACCTGAAAAGAAAGGTTAAGGTGATCCGGAATCTCCCAGCCGCAGGGTAAGCGGTAAAGAAGATTGAGCGTGGCGAAAGCCGCAGGCGGCGCACGATAGAGCGGTGGTGGGCGGTGCGCCATATTTTTTTTTTGAAAGGAAAAAGATTATGAAGAAATTATTTATTTCACAGCCTATGAGAGATAAAACCGATGAAGAAATCAAGGCAGAAAGAGCCAAGATTGTTAAAGCGGTCACAGAATGTTTCGGAGAGGTAGAGGTTATTGATTCGTTCTTTGAATCAGCGCCGCACGATGCCAAGCCGTTATGGTTTCTCGGAAAGTCTCTGGAATTGCTTTCTACTGCTGACTGTGCTTATTTTGCAGAGGGGTGGAAAGATTACAGAGGATGCAAGATTGAGCATGAATGTGCGGTACAGTATGGTATTGATATTGTAGGCGAATAACTGCTTGTAGTGGCTCTTCTTTTGTCGTATAATGACGATAAAAGGGGAGGTGTACAAATGGAATTTGGAATAGCGAGTGTAATTGCAACATTACTTGGTGCAGTGATATCCATTGTAGCTAAGCATTCGGTGGATAAAGCTGATGCAAAAATAGAGTCCATTCAAGTTGAAAGAGCAATAAAGGATATTACAATCGAGAACAATGAAAATGACAATGTGCTGGAACTTATGCTGAAAAACGTAAGAGAACTAAGAGAATATTATGTTATAAGCAAGCAACAAGCGAGAAAATCATTTTCGGCTGCATTATTTATATGTTTTTTTGGAATATTCATATATGTGCTTGGGATAATCTCATTTATGGTTTTTGACAAAGACATATCTGTTATTTCAATTATTGGCGGAACGGTTGTGGAGGTAATTGCTGGGTTGTTTTTTTGGTTATATAGAGAGGCAACAAAACAGCTTAGTATTTACCATCAAAGGTTGGGATCTACAGAAAAATATTTAACGGTAATACAAATTATCAAGGAAATGCCGGAAGAAAAAAGGGTAGAAGCTTTTCAAAGTCTTGCAATGGCGATTTTAACTGACAATAGAGAAATTATTTCTCATGAAAAATAAATTGTTTGGAGTTATTGTATGCGTTCTCTGAAAAAGAATAAGCAAAAGCTGTACTACGCAATGTACAGTGATGAAATTCCAGTCTACGAAACGGACAAGGATGGAAAAATAAAATATACCGAGGTTGACGGAGAACTGGTTCCGATTCAGATAGGTATTATGGCAGGCTATAACAAGCCTGTCATTTTTTATGCCAATATTGCGAGATCCGGCGGCGAAGCAGAAGCCAAGGAGTATGGCTTTGATATCGGCTCATATCAGGCAATTTTATCTTCGTCGGATAAATCATTGCCTATTACGGAAACGAGCCGGATTTGGCACGAGAGAGAGCCACAGTACCATGAGGACGGTTCGGTTGATGGGGACAGCGCAGACTATTCTGTCCTGGCTGACAAATCGTCTTTGAATGTGAAGAAATTCTTGCTGAAGAAGCTGCCGAGAGGAAATGAGTGATATGGAAAACAGAAAAATCAATATCCTTGGAACTGAATATCGGATTGAGTTTCGGAAAGAAGACGAAGATACCATTTTGAAAGACTGTAATGGTTACTGTGATGTGACCGTTAAGCTGATTGTGGTATTAGCAGAACCGAACAAAGAATGTGACTATGAGGACTTTTCGTTTATTCAGAAAAAGACATTACGGCATGAAATTGTCCATGCGTTTCTGTCGGAAAGTGGCTTATTCAACAACACCTACAATGTAGAGGCCGGATGGGCGAAGAATGAGGAGATGGTGGACTGGTTCGCTATTCAGTCTCCGAAGATTTTTAAGGTGTATTCGGAGTTGGGATTGCTGGAAGGATGTTCTGCTTCAAAGACAACGATGACAGCAGAAGCTACTACCATAATTACGGCATGCGGAAATATCAGCGAGGTTATGGAGGTATTGAACGGATGCACCTTGGAGGGCAAGAAGGGTGAGTAAGAAGATATCGTTCGGACTTTCCGTAAAAGAGATTCAGAACGCTATCAAGGAGATTAAGGAATACCAGAACAGTCTTACCGGAAAATGCGAGGAGTTGTGTCAGAGGTTATCCGCCGAAGGGATAGCCATTGCGCAGGCTCACATCGGCAGCAGCGGTTTCGGAAAATACGTTCGACTGTCCTCGGAAATCTCACCGGAGAAAGCTGGAGGCAAGGCAATCTTCTTCATGGAAGATTCGCAGAAGATCGTGAGCAAATGGCAGAATCAAGACGGTGTGCAGAGCAAAGAAATCTCGCCGGCACTCATGTTAGAGTTTGGTGCTGGACTTCCGGCACAGAATCCGGCAAACATTCCGGGCGTTGGAATCGGAACATACGGCACGCACGGCAATGAGCCGGGATGGTGGTACATGGATCTGGAAGGGAAATGGCATTATGCAACTGGTGTTTCTCCGAAAATGCCAATGTACAATGCTGGTAAGAAACTGAGAGATAAGGTTGTGGAGATCGCAAGAGAGGTGTTTGGAACATGAAAATATTCGGAATGACAGTCGACAAAAGACCGACTGAATGTTTCTTATGTCCAATTGAAAGATGTGGTGTGAGGATGACAAAAGATAAGTGTGGAAAAATCGTCCATAAAAAGCTAAGCGGCGGCTGGGAAACTGATGCAAGAATTCCAGATGAACGTTGCATTATACATGAGATTGGCGGTGATTGAATGGCTGGATTTGATTGGAATGAGTTTTACACGGTATTCAGTACCAAGATGAAAAAAGCATATCCAAAATGTACAGTCGGTCGCTACGTAACACCGAAGAACACACAATTTCCGTATTTGGATGTTTCCCTGGGTGATAATTCCGGCGGCAATTATGATCTGCGGGGAAATGAAGGCAGCCAGCGCCCTCTGATCGTCATTACTGTATATGCTACCGGATCCTCTGCAGACGGGATCTGCAATGCAATGAGCCAGGTGGCAAAGAAGATCATGTTGTCCTATGGATTCCAGTGCCGTGGCGGACCTATACCGGTTGCCAATGCATCAGACCCGAATATTTCCCGGTGGGTAGGAAGATACCAACGAACATTTGGTAGTGGAGATACACTGCAGCAATTTAATTAAAACCCATCGAAATCGAGGGGGTTAGATAAACGCAACAGAGAGCCGAAAGGCTCATATTTTTATACCGGTTACCGGACAGGTAATCGCTGACCGCAGAAAGATAGCGGTAGAAAGTGAGGAAAAGATGGCAGAACAGGCTTTATCAACCATTGGGGTGGTATTTGGCTGGGGTATTGGTACTTTAACCACACCGCCTACATCATGGAAGGAAATTGAAGAGTGCATCAGCATTGGTGGCGTAGAGGTAACCAAAGATAAACTGGATGCAACTCCGTTGAAGTCCAAGAGAAAAAAGTATACCGGAGGTCACGAGGACACTGGTGGTGAGTTGCAGACTGTATTCAATAACACGGATACTTTCGACAAACAGTGGGAAGAGATGCTGGAGGCTTACGAAGGAAGAACAGCTACACAGTGTATGTGGTTCTGCTCATATCATCCTAAGAAAGCTAAGATGAATGTGTACATTGTTGAGCCCGGATCACTGCCCGCACCTGAGTATGCAGTAGGAAATGTGTTGCAGTATACGATCAACAATACTCTGATAGATTTACCGGATCGTATCACCGCAGTGGAGCCTACTGCGCCTGGAGCCGGCGGCTGATAAAAATTAGTAAGCAAGGAAAACGGGGCGGTCTTAGGACTGCCCCTTCCCCTATAAACAGGGAGAAAGGGAAGGAATATGAGAACTATTACTGTAAACGGAACTGAATTAAACATGGTATTTACTTACGCTGCGGCAGAGTGCAAGGAACTGGTGCAGAGAATGTTCAGCGTAGTGTCAGGATCTTATATTTTGAAAAACAATAGTGAAAATAGAGCAGAAGCGGTGTTGGATGGTACAGCAGAGATGGTTGCAGAGATCCCGCAGATCTGCAGTATTGCATTCTACGCAGGCTTGCTGGAAAAGAATCCTTCTTCGTTTGAAGATGCAAGATCAATGATGCGCACCTACATGGAAGAGAATGAACTGTCCTATGCTGGATTGTACAAGCAGATCAAGGCATGGATGGAGGAGGATGGTTTTTTCAAGCTGTCCGGTCTGACGGAGATGCTGGAGGAAATGAGTCAGAATGCGGAAGAGAAGATTCAGAAACAGTCCAAGGCTCCGCAGGATCACCGGAAGAAGTCAACTTCCACAAAATAATCTGGGAGGATCACTTCCCATTGGCGTATGCCATAGGAATCTCTTTGGAGGAATTTAAGCATATGACCCCGACAGAGTTGGGGTATTGCTTGAATGGCTATGAAATGCGCAGGAAGATGCACGACAGGGCAGTGTGGGAATATTTCGGCACCTATGGTTTGTCTGCTGTTATGACGGCGGTAGAGCATTGTCTGGCAGGCTCCAAAGCGGTATCGAAGTATATCGAGAAACCAAATCTGCAAGATGGAACATTGCAGAGCAGACCTCTTACGGAAGAGGAAAAAATGTTAGAAGTAGATAAGTTCTTTGCACAGGAAGAAGCAAGAAGAATTAACTGGCGGAGAACACATAAAAAAAAGATGGAACAGCAGGGCGGCGATGTGTCATAGCATTGCCGCTTTTTAGGGCATTTACTATTTCTGCAACCTATGATATGATGAGAGTGTGGAGGTAATGCCTATGGTATGCAGATACTGTGGATATGATATGGGTAGTGAGGAATTGCTTCTCTGCCCGAATTGCTTTAAAAGCACGGAACTGAATGAAGAAAATATAAAAAACATATCTGCTACAATACGGCAGATGAAACCAAAGAGAAAGAAATCAGTATTGCATGATTATTCGGAGGAAGAGATTCTTGCATTAGGGTTATACCCAAAGGATGAAGGATACAAAATGAGCCTGATATCCCGGATACTTGGCAAATAATATATAGAAATCAGAAGGAGCGGTTTTTCCGCTTCTTTTTTTGTACTGAAAATTACCGGCTATTGAATGGATGATAGTCGCTGACTTATAACAATTAGAAAGTTGGTGAGTTCGTGGGAGCAGAAATTGACCGCTTAGAAATAGAGGTTGAGGCACAGGCCACAAAAGCGAATAATGCCTTAGATAAACTGGTTGGAAACTTGGAGCGACTGGCTGGATCCCTTGGAAGCATCGATGGAAATAGTTTCCTTGGTTTTTCAAAGGGAATTTCTGATATTAGTTCTGCCATGCAGGGGCTGAAATCTGCTGATATAAGAAAAACAGATTTTAACAGGCTGGCAAAAGGTATTGCAGAATTAACATCGTTAGACACCTCAGGACTTAGTCGGACAGCAAATGCAATGAATGGTCTTGCTGATTCCATTATGGGCTATGAAGCGGTCGCAAATAGTGCGGAAGCAGTAGGAAATCTTGCAAAGGGTATATCTAAGCTGGGAAATAAGAGCGTTATCACAGCTATCGACAATATGCCGAAGCTGGCAACGGCATTAAACAGCATGATGAATACTCTGTCTAAGGCTCCTACGGTTAGCAGTAATCTGATCAATATGACTACTGCACTGGCGGGATTGGCGAATCAGGGCAGCAAGGTAGGAAGTACTACCCGGAGCATGACAAGCAGCCTTAATGGCTATTCTGCGAGCACACAGAGGGCATCAAAGAGCAGTAAAGGCCTGGCATCGGTATTCGGATCACTATACGCAAATTTCTTCTGGGTAAAGCGTGGAGCGGATAAACTCTGGAAGTCCATTGAGACCTCTATGGACTATGTGGAGACTCTGAACTATTTCGATGCTGCCTTTGGACAGGTTGCAGAGAGTGCAGTCTCCCAGTGGGAAGACGCAGGAGCAGAATCAGCGGAAGCCTATTATAAGTCGTTCAGTGACCGTGCAAAACAGATTACCTCTAAAATGACCGGGTTCTCTGTGAAAGACGATGGAACCTTACAGGCAACGGGGCAGCCCAGTCTTGGTATTGATCCCGAGAAGCTGATGAACTATCAGGCCACCTTCGGTCAGATGGCATCCTCTATGGGAGTTACCGCAGAGACATCATTGAAGCTGTCGCAGGCTCTTACAGAGATCGGTGGAGACCTCGCATCCGTAAAGAACCTTGATTTTGACAAGGTTTGGAATGATATGGCATCCGGACTTGCCGGAATGAGCCGCACACTGGATAAATACGGTGTTAATATCCGTAATGTAAACTTACAGCAGAAGTTATATGAACTTGGTATTCAGGCAAATATCACGGCACTGAATCAGAACGACAAGGCACTGCTCCGGGCAATCATCCTGTTGGACAGCACCAAGTATGCTTGGGGAGATCTGGCTACTACGATCAATCAGCCGGCAAACCAGTTACGATTGATTGAGAGCAACTTCCAGAACCTGTCCCGGACCATAGGTAACTTGTTCCTGCCGGCGGTGTCCAACGTACTGCCATATGTCAATGCTATGGTGATTGCATTGCAGCGTTTGGCAACGTGGATCGGAAATCTGCTTGGAATAGATTTGAGTAAAGTTACCAAGTCCGTAGGAGAAAGCAGTTTCGATTTCGGATCCATCGCGGATGAAGCCGAAGCCGCCACGGAAGCAGTCAATAAGCTTCAGAAGGGCATCCGTAAGTTTGATGAACTGGATGTGATCACAACATCTTCGGGATCCTCTTCCGGCAACGGCGGTGGTTTAGATTCCGGGTTGTTGGATGATGCTTTCAACAAATCCTTCGAGGAATATCAGAAAGCCTGGGATGAAGCCTTTGCCAACATGGAGAATAAGGCACAGGATCTTGCCGATAAGATTGAGAAATTTTTCACGCCGGTAAAGAAAATCTTCCAGGATCTGTTTGATGGTGACTTCTTCGCCGCCGGACAGGATACTTCTAAACTGGTGGCCGGAATCTTTAACTGGTTCGCCGATGCAATTGCGGCGGTGGATTGGTATAAAATTGGTCACAACATTGGGGAGTTCCTTGATGGCATTGAATGGGGAGATGTATTTCTGGCAGTAGGCAACTTCTTGGAGACGGCTATTGATGCTGCAATAGAGTTATGGAAAGGAAGTTTTGATGCAGATCCGATTGCAACAACTATAGTTACTGCTTTAGGAATAGCCCATTTTACAGGATTGGATAAGATCCTTAAAGATAAAATAATAGAAGCTATTCCGACTACATTGGGAAGTAAAAGCCTTACTGTAGTTATAGGAGCAATTACGTGGATTTTTGGATTTAATATTGGCAAGTCATTAGGAAAAGCACTGTTTCCGGACGATAAGGAATATTATGATAATTTCACGTGGTTTGGCGAAGGTGGTTTCTTTGATACAATCGTCAATACTGATATTCCCACTCTTCTTGATGCGTGGGACAATCTGAATAAAGATATTACGGATAATGATTTATATAGAATACTCACAGGGACATTTTTCCTTCCAAAACACAGTACAATTGATGATGTCACAGAAAAAGTAAAATATTTTATAGACCTTTTCAAAACAGAAAAAGTTGATATAACAGACACTTTTGGAATTGCTTCGGCATTAAAAAATGCGGCACCACTCGTAGCAAATTGGTTTATGGAAGATGTTAAGCCTTGGCTTTCAAAAGAAAAATGGGACACTTTAGGGGACAATGCGAAAAAAGCACTATCTGATAAGTGGGATGAATTTACAGATTGGTGGGAAAATACAGGATTTGCAAAATGGTGGGATGATGTATCTTCTCATTTTTCAACAGAATCTTGGACTTGGGCAGGAATTGAAAAAGGTCTTTCACAGGCATGGGAGAATGCAGTTGCTTCTGCAAAAGGAATCTGGAACAGATTCGCAGAGTGGTTAAATGATAAGCTGAATTTCTCTTGGGATTCTGTAAGTTTTGCTGGAAAAGAAATAATTCCTGCAGGCTCGATAAACCTTGGAAAAATTCCCGGATTTGAAGGCGGTGGATATGTGCCTACGAGGTTTACACTATTCAAAGCCGGTGAATATGGGGTACCGGAAATGATGGGAACAGTCGGCGGGAAAACAGCTGTTGCAGGCGGTGCAGAGATCACAGGCATTAAAGATGCTGTGTTCACAACCGCACAACAGGAGATAGAACTGCTGCGTCGCCAAAATGAAATTTTATTACAACTTCTTGCCAAGCCAACAATCAGTAATAATGATGTATTCAGTGCTGCTAAGGCTGGATATAAGAGCGAAGCCCGGCGGCTGGGAGCACAGGGAAATCCACAGATGGTTTGGGGATAAAACGTTGAAAGTAACCTCTCTATATGGTATATTTAAGGAAAATATATTGTGTAGGGAGGTATTTATTATGGCGGCCATGTTGACATTACTTGCAATAATAGTAGGAGTTGTTGTGCTAGATTCACTGTTGACGAAAGATAAAAAGCCGAAACATTTTGACTGTTGTCCCAACTGCGGTAGCAAACGGTTCCATGCTTTTGTCGAACAGGAAGTAATCAGCCAAGGAAAGGTGAAAACGACATATTCTGCGAATCTGAATCCTCTTAAGCCGTTTACGCTGGTTAATAAGAAGGAGAAGGTTGTAAGGCAGCCGATTACAAGAAATGTATCAAAGTTTGTATGTGACGACTGCGGTAATATATTTGGATAGGTAGTTACAAAAGAAGGGGAATCACAAATGAAAACCTTATATATTATTATATTGTTTATTGTTACGCTCATTTTAATGCACATTGAAGAAATAATACAATCGAGAAAGAAAGTTTCAAAAACTAAGAAAAGAATATTAAGACTTATCGTAACTATTGTAACGACGCTTGCTGGAGGAGTAGCATATGATTATACAAAAGGTATATGGTTTGAAGAAAGTAAAGAAAATGGATTACTGCGAGGCTCAGTACCTTATTATGTAGAAACCAACGAACAGTATGGAAATTTTTGCATTGAATTAGAGTCAAAAGGCGAAATTTCAGAGCAGGGTTTTCAAATATCAATAGGGTATGTTAATTCGGAGTATTCAGAGGTTATTGTTTGGGATTATTCTGAACCAGTATGGTTCAACTTTGAACCTATGGAATATGAGATTACCATTATGAGTCCCGATGGATCATATAATGAAACATATCCATGTACAGTTGGTAAGGATGGGGATACGTTATTGACATTGCCTATATATTGAAAAATTAAGAAACCAAAGATAAGAGGGGGAATTTATATGAAGCAAAGTGGATTTGGTATTGCATCTTTAGTACTGGGAATAATTAGTATTGTGACGGTATGTATAGTTATAGGCATTGTTCCTGCAGTACTGGGATTGATTTTTGCTATCATTGCATTGTGTCAAAAAAATAAGAAAAAAGAAACTGCTATAGCGGGACTTATTTGCTCGGTGGTAGGCATTGCACTGTTTATCGTAATAGTAATTATTGCAAATAGTGGTAACAGTGATAAAACGACTGCTTCTGCTACACAGGAAACGGTAGCAGAGGTTGAGAAATTAAATACGCCGGAACCAACAGCAGAGCCAACACCTACAGAAGTTCCTACACCTGAGCCAACACCGGAACCGGTCACACAGTTTGAGTATGAGGGAATGACGGTAAAATATTTAAGGCATGAAGTAATGACGGATTCTGTAGGTCAGAAGGTACTGGTAGTATATTATGATTTTACAAACAATTCAGACGAAAATCAGACTTTTGATTATGCGTTCTCTGATAAGTGCTTCCAAAATGGTGTTGAGGTAGAACCTTCTTACTGGCACGCAAATGAAGAATCAAAGAACAGCGGTAAGGAAATAAAGCCAGGAACGACATTGGAAGTGGCATCTTCCTTTGTACTGGGTGATTGCATGGATGATGTGGAATTGGAAATTGAGCCGTGGATAACACTAAAAGAAAATATTCTCTTCTCAAAAAATTTGGAACTGGAATAAAGAGATAAGTGGCTCCTATGCGGAGCCCCTTTCTGAAATCTATAACATAGAAAGAGCAGCATTGAAGCTGCTCTTTTTGAGTGCAAGGAGGATGTAAAATGGAAATAGTATTATGCATAGTGATCTCTATTATTGTTTCGGCAGTAGTATCCATACTGATGCTGAAATTTTTCGCATACAAGTACTTTGAGGTGATTGACCAATATATTAAAAATATACAGAACGATACTATGTCAATTATTAGGGAAACAGCAAGAAATAAATAATTTTCCCAAAGATGTCAAACGTACAATTTTCTTTTCTAACTCTAGCTCATTGTCTGGAAATTGCAATTTGGCATTTTTATAAATTGCGGTTTCTTTAAAACCTAAATACAAAGATTCGTCTGTAAAGTGATTGTCAAAAGGTATTTCTAGTAGACCTAAGCGAATAAGTGAAGAAATAGAAATGGTCTTTTCACCTAATTTCATATTATTTGGTCCATCAATAAAAATATTATGTGACAAAAGTTGAAATGAACCATTTTCGTCTACTATTAATTTTAAATTACAAATAGGCTTCTGATAATCAGTTTTGAAAAATTGTAATATTTTTGCATCGTTTGGGCTCATTTGCCCAATAATTTGAGCAAAAGAAGGATGAACATTTTTTCCGGAGTCGGTTGCTGATGTAAGCAATGCAACAAAAAGTTGACGAAGATCTTCTTCCTCGACACAATATTTTGCTTCATCAAGAGTTTTAAGAACCATTTGGGTGGTTGGTTCTTTACGACGTTGTTCGGGGACTGTTTCTAGGGAATCATCCAATTCTTTTTTGAATTTTTCAAGATCTTTGGCATATTTAACACGTTTTTTCTCAGCGGCCTGAGAGATACCACCGAAGACGAGAAACCAACAATCAGACAACGTTTGTCCAATGCCTTGAGTTGGTAAATCAGTTACATTTTTAATTGCATTGTCTACGGAATCTGGAAGATTTGCATTAATATTGATGTCAGTCATATAGGTGTACCTCACTTTCCTTTGTCATGTGTATACTATCATTATAATGAGTGATAAATTAGATTTCAATGATAAAAAGCATAGGATATATTTCAATATAATGGCATATCTAATTCGATAAATCGAAATACTAGAACTATTGAAAAAGTACGTCTTCTGTAGGATAATAACAATATAAGAAACTCATAACAGCCGATAAAGTACAGAGGAGGAAACTAATATGGCATATGAATATCAGCTAAGTGTATTAAGAGAAAGACTGAATGATTATAAGGAAAAACTTTCCGATGCCATTGATTCAGGGGACGAAACAGAAATACGGCATTGGAAAAGATTAGTCGAAGAAGTGGAAAATGAAATTGAAGGTTATGAGAATGCATAACTAGAAAAATAAATAGGACTGATAAGAGCACTTACCTTCGGGTAGGTGCTTTTCTTATACGCAAAAATCCGACTGCCGACCAGATGGCAGCCGCTAACCGGAACAATTAGAGGTGGAGATCATGGCTTACAGTGGATGGATTTTAAAAATTGGAAATTACACAGTGGATGAAGAACGGTTCATCAAAGCTGAAAGCTACAGCCCTTATGCCAACATGCAGGTACTGGATCCTTGGACGGATGCAAACGGCTATGAGCACATCAATGCCGTAGATCTGAAGGCTTTGAAGGTGGAGTTTGAAACACCGGCTGGACTCACGAATGATGACTTCAAAGAGTTCATGGATAGGATCCGTGAGAATTATGTGGAGGGTAAGGCACGAAAGTGTATAGTTACAGCATATATCCCGGAATATGATGATTATGTGACACAGCTTTGCTACATTTCTAATTTTCAACCGCAGATCTATGGAATATATGATGGGAAAATCCATTATAATTCCATTCGGTTCGCAATCATCGGAGGTGTAGCAAATGATTGAGTATAAGCATGAAGATCTCTTCCGGGATGGAACCGACAAGCAGCTGAGTATAGTGTCCGTCGATGGAAAGGTGAATATCACTAATTCAGAGATCCATTACGAGCAGTTCGAGCTGAAGGAAAGCCTTTGCTCACAATCAGAACTGACCTTTGGGGCCTGCGAAGCCAGTCAGATAAAATTTAAGATATCGAATGTATTTACATCGATGGTGGGAATGCATCTTGCAGTTACCACTACATTAGAGGGGCAGAAGGATGCTCCTTTTTCTTTTGGAAAATACAAGGTTGTATCCGACAAGCCGACAGCGGACCGCAGATATCGGAATATAACTGCCTACGATGCCATGTACGACATCCTAAATGCAGAGGTGTCCGGGTGGTATAACAGCCTGACATTTCCGATGACACTTCGGCAGTTTCGCAACAGCTTTTGTGCCTATGTCGGCGTGGAGCAGGAAGAAATCACGCTGGTTAACGATGATATGGTAATAGAAAAAACCATAGATCCCGGAGAACTCCCGGGAAAAACGGTAATCGAAGCCATCTGCGAAATCAACGGCTGCTTTGGACATATCGGCAGAAATGGAAAATTACGGTATGTGGTGCTGGAACAGATGATAGAGGGGCTGTATCCGGCGGATGATCTGTATCCTGCAGATGACCTTTATCCTGCAGATCCGATGGGCACCACAGAGGTATCTCGTAGCCACTATATCTCTTGTCAGTATGAGGATTTTATCTGCCAGCATGTAGACAAATTGCAGATCCGCCAGGAAGAAAATGATATCGGGGCAATCTCCGGTACCGGTGATAACTGCTACATCATCGAAGATAACTTTTTAGTGTATGGCAAGTCTGCTGCAGACCTGCAGACCATCGCAGACAACGTCCTCAGCGTGATCGGTGTCGTATGGTACCGCCCGGCACAGGTGGAAGCACGCGGCAATCCTTGCCTGGAGGTGGGGGATGGTATATTACTGCACACGACCCGGGAGACTATCTATACATACATACTGCAGCGTACGTTGAAAGGTATACAGGCTCTAAAGGACAGTTATACTGCGGAGGGCGAGGAGTACAGAACCGGGCAGGTCAATGGCATAATGAAGTCCATTATCCAGCTGAAAGGCAAGTCGAATGTCCTCACACGGACGGTGGAAGAGACCAAACTGGAACTGAAGGATGTCAACGAAAATCTGTCTGCACAGATCAGCATCAATGCACAGCAGATACTTACCAAGGTATCCAAGGACAATATCGTATCTGAGATCAATCAGACGGCGGAGAGCATAAAAATCAAAGCCGAAAGGATAGATTTGGTTGGTATCGTCAATGCAGATGAGATGGTAGTAAAATATGCGACCATTGAGAACTTGAATATAACCAAATTGGAGTTAAACAACCTGATTGCTACAAAGGCGACTATTGAATCACTGAATGCTGTGAGCGCTCGTCTGAGCAACGTGGAATCTAATTATATCAGTGCCGGTACAGTAAAAGCAAATTACATGGAAGTCGCAAATTGGACATCCTCCGGCGTGATCAAGGCGGACAGAATCAGCGCAGCGACAATCGTAAATAAATTGTCAAGCGTGGACTTGGTCAGTGTGCGGGCAATAGGTGTCAGCGGGTATATGAACTATAAAGGTACGGTAGTTGCATGGAGAACAAAAAACATTAGTGGGACTGTTATTACTTATTTGGGACCGGAGGATTAAGAATGAGCAACTTAGAAATCAGGGAATTTAGTCAGGCAATTACAAACTTTGTGGATAGTTCCGGGTTGCCGGAGGAGGTCAAGCGTATGGCTCTGCAGGAGGTGCTGACACGTCAGGAGCAGAAAGCCAGGGATGCGTTACTGGCGGAAATCGCAGATCGGGATGCTGCGGAGCAGGAGGTGAAGCAGGATGCAGAAAGCGTATAATCCTACTGTTTGGGAAAACACTCCCTCTATTAACACTCCGTTGAATGAAACGAATTTGAATAAGTTAAGTCAGGGTGTGAGTGAGATTGATAACCGCGTGATAACGCTGGACTTGACCAAGTTATCAATCACGGAAGCCAATGGTTTGGTAAAGAGTATTGAACTGAACCAGGATACAGGTGATATTACGATTACATATTATTCCGGATCTACCAGTGTATTACACACTTTAATGGCACAGATTGCCATTAACTTCAGTTACGATCCGGTTACCGAACGGCTTATCATCTACTTAAAGGATGGGACGGAGCAGTACATAGATCTGTCTGCACTTATTACGCAGTTTGAATTTCTCGATTCGGATACCGTTTACTGGTCCATTGGAGATGATGGAAAAGTAAAGGCGGACATCAAGAACGGCAGCATTACTGCAGATAAACTGCAGCCGAACTATCTTGCAGACATCACAGTGCAGGCAGAAACAGCAACACAGCAGGCAACCGCGGCAGCGACATCTGCAGCACAGGCCAAGATAGATGCAGACCGTGCAGAAGCATATGCCAGTATCACGGAACCCAAGTTTTACTTGGATGAAGCCACAATGAACCTTTATATGAAGGATGGCGTGGGTGTGGATTTTGTAGTTGATGATAATGTTTTGTATTGGAAAGTAGCATAAGGAGGAATGAACTATGGCAGCACCGGAGGGATACAAAGCTCTCGGAAAGATTGGAATATCTTACAAAGGAGATTACAACCTTAATACCGTATATGAGCGACTGGATGCGGTATATCACAATGGCAGTACATATTTGGCAATTAAAGATGCACCGGACGGAGCACCCCGGAACGATAAAATCAACTGGATCTATCTTGCCAAAGGTTATGATGGCGAGACTGTAGATGTGGCAGAATCAGAGATTGTATTTACGGAATCAGAGACTAGGGAAAACATTGGCAGTGGGGAAAAGGTATCTACAGTTTTTGGAAAGATAAAGAAATTTTTTACTGATCTGACCGCCCCGGCATTTGCTCAGATGATCACCACAAAGGAGGATTTGCTGGCTACCAAGGTGACCGGATATGTGCCGGATGCCAAGGCGGTAGCAGATGGATTTGCTGATGTAAATGGCAATTTAGATACAAAAATACAAATAATTACATTATCAGAAAAGACAG
>ERZ1026874.324-NODE-324-length-31384-cov-8.406652_pt1 | contig 31384 bp, 26 predicted proteins | sample MGYA00380167_ERZ1026874 | MGnify/ENA primary metagenome ERZ1026874 (study PRJEB33269, sample SAMEA4719803) | human gut metagenome | biome: human-associated habitat; feature: organic feature; material: feces | place: Cameroon | collected 2013-10 ...
TAATTGTACTTGATTATGGTGAGGAGACAGAACTGGTTTATCACTGCGGAGCATCCAGTAAAGATGCTGGAAAGAAACTTTGTGCAATTAACCAGATTATAGAAACCGCAATTATTCATCCGGTAATAGATAGATTACTTTTGCTGCCGGATAAACAAATATAACTTGTGGTCAAATTTTTTGACCGCAAGGCAGAGGAATTGCTGGTATCTGCAAAGGCTAAGAAACGCTCTCTGCTGGCAGATAAGATTACAGGGGATAACATTTACAAGGCACTCATTTTCTTTGATAAATTGTATGCTCAAATGAACGAAGTAGAGAAGAACGAAGTAGAGAAACGGGAGTTCCTGTCGCAGTTAGTGGATAATGTGCAGATTTACGAAGAACGCAAAGAGAATGGTCAGTGGCTGAAATCCATAGAATTTAAGTTGCCGATTATAGAAAAAGAATTTACACTAAGTTTGGACAATGATGCGCAAAACGAGACGGTGTACTTGTTGTCCTTTTCCATAGAAAAATGCTTCACCCACCAAAAAAGGTTTCAGCTCCGTACAGAGTTGAAACCTTTTTAAAATTCAAATAAAAAATGCCCAGAACCGGAATCGAACCAGTGACACGAGGATTTTCAGTCCTCTGCTCTACCAACTGAGCTATCTGGGCGGGAATACGGAATTCTCCGAAATCCGTGCTCTATTGTACATGGAATTGCCAGAATTTGTCAATCTTTTTTTAAAAAAGTCGCTTCTCGAAACTATCTTGACGAAAGCGGGACGGAAGAAGATAATAAATGCATGAGAATAACCCTGAAAGGGCAAAAAGAGGAGGATAAAAATGGCACTTTTACATGTGAATTTCTTTTCGGATGTACTGGGGATGTGTACGTCAGCGGACGTGATTCTGCCGCAGCAGACAAACGGACAGATCGGAATGGAGGGAAAAGGTGCGGAAGGTAAGTTAAAAACCATGTATCTTCTGCATGGAATGAGCGACGATCAGACAATCTGGCAGCGCAGAACTTCTATCGAGCGTTATGTGAGCCAGCTTGGGATTGCAGTTGTTATGCCCACCACACATCTCGCATTTTATACCGATACAACCTACGGAATGCGTTATTGGACCTATATTTCCGAGGAACTGCCCAAAATCTGCAGAGAATTTTTCCCGCAGATGTCGGATAAAAAAGAAGACAATCTGGCAGCAGGCCTGTCGATGGGTGGCTACGGCGCATGGAAGCTTGGCCTTGGTGCAAGTGAGACATTTGGAGCAGCAGCATCTCTGTCTGGCTGTCTGGATATTATAGAGGATGTTGGAAGACATCTGGATGGCGATACCCGGGATGCCGCTCTGTTCAGAGGAATTTATGGTTCTCTGGAGCAGCTGGAAGGCTCTGATGACGATCTGATGGCACTTGCAAAGAAGCTCAAGACCTCTGGAAAACCGATTCCAAGACTCTACAGCTGGTGCGGCACGGAGGATTTCCTGTACGAGGGAAATAAGAGAGCATGGGAATATATGAAAGAGCTTGGCTACGAGATGAAGCTGGAAGAATCCAGCGGCGACCATCAGTGGAAATACTGGGATGCGAAGATCCAGGATGTTCTGCGCTGGTGGCTTGACACCGATCTGGATCTGACCTGACGGAGGAACCATGGAACAGGAAATTAGGCTGCTTTGCAGCGGTTACGGCGCAGAAACGGGCAGTGACCTGCTTGCGGTAAAGCTTTTTGAAAATACGGAAACCGGGGAAGTGCATACAGAAGTAACCGGCGGAATCCGGCAGGGAGACAGTCCGTCCTTTAGCCTGCTGCACGGAGGCTTCCTGTATACAGTTGCGGAACTGGTTGGAGAAAAACACGCTTACATTTATCAGTACAGCCTTTCGGAAGATGGCATTCCTGTCCCGACCGGCAAAAAGATTTTCCTTCCGGGCGGAGAGCTGTGCCATCTGTATGCCGGGGAAAAGGCATTGTATGCGAGCTGCTATGGAACCGGGGATTTCTTTGCAGTGGATTATGATCTCGAAAAAATCCGCTGGCATCGCAGTCCGGGCGCGGGAGTGATCGACGCGCAGGCAGAAAAAATCTGCCCGCATGCGCACTGGGTCAGCGAGCAGGACAACATTCTGTACCTCGCAGATCTTGGCTGTGACCGGATTTACCGTTACGAGTTAAAAGACGGACTGCCGGAAAAAGAGCTGGAAGCGTTAGTCTTACCCACCGGGGCGGGACCGCGTCAGCCGCTGCCGGAGAAAGAATCCGGAAAGCTGCTCAGCGCTCAGGAACTGGAAGGCACACTGCGCCGCTGGGAAAACGGTGGCTGTACCGAGTGTGTAAAAACGAGCAGATTTGACGGAACCAACTATCCGGGAACAATCTGCATGGCGGATGAGAAGACGGTGATTGTCTGCAACCGCGGCGCGAATACGTTGTCTGCATTTTCTACAGACGGAAAGCTGCGTTACCTCGGCGAATGGGCGACGGGCAACTGGCCTCGGCATCTTCTGCAGATTCCGGGGACGGATCTGATCGTCAATGCATGCAACAAAGAAGGCACGCTGGTTATTTTTGCCTGGAATGGAAAAGAACTGATCCGTAAAGACGAAATTATCCTGCCGGGCGCATCCTGTGCGGTTTATTTATCCGAAAAGTAAGAGAACGCATAGTCTCTACTTTAGAGCAGCCGCAGAAATGCCAGCAGAATCAGCAGGGCTCCGGAGAGCCAGTCAACAGAAAAATGAGTTTTTTGTGCAAGGCGGTTTCCAAGCAGGAAGCCGCCTTGTATTGCTGTAAATCCGAACAGGAGGGAAAAGAAAAGAACGGCGGCAGGATTTAGATTCCCGAGGGCTGCACCGAAGCCCGCTGCAGCACCGTCCAAGGACATCGCAAGGGCAAGGCAGACGGACTCCGGGACAGAAAGGCTTTTGGAGGCGTCAAAATCCGCCTTGCAGGGATCGGCGTAGACGGAGAGAAAAAACTGGAAATGCAGGGCGCGGAACATGAAATTTCTGGAAAAGCCATCGTGACGGCACAGAAAGGATTTGATCGCTTGATCGAGAATCCGAAGGGCGCCCATGCAGACGAGCAGTGAAAAGCAGATCAGTCGGGCGGCGATAGGAGAAAGAAATGGGCGGACGAGGGATCCGGCAAGCATGGAAAGGCAGAGGATGCCCGAGCAGACCAGGCTGACAGTGACAGCGCAGATCAGGGGAAGACGGATTTTGCTGCTTCCGTAGGAAAGCCCGGCGACAAATGTATCCAGGGAAAGGGAGAGGGCGAGAAACGCGGCCTCGGGGATTATCCATAAGAAAGTCATAAGAATCGGCTTTGGCGGCAGGTGATTTGCTATTAGAGTATGCCTGCCGGGTGGCAAGGGTGCGCAAAAGAGCCGGGTTCATAAAATGAACCCGGCCCCCTAGTACGGAGAAGGAGGGATTTGAACCCTCGCGCCTGTTACAGCCTACCGGTGTTCGAAGCCGGACCCTTCAGCCACTTGGGTACTTCTCCATATATTTTTACAACATCACCATTCTATCCGAAAAATCTCTAATATGCAAGCGAAAATTTTACAGTTACTTGTACATGTTTTTAAAATATTATATAATTCTGTCTTTGACAGTTTCAGAAAAGTAAAATCGCTGTAACATCAGTAAATATGCTGGTTACAGCGATTTTTTGTATCGTTTCAGACTATAGTATTTTATTCTCTGCCTTTACTTTTTTTCTGAATTGTTTTCATTTGCCCTTTTGTAATGAAAGAAAACAGATAAGGAAATGTGCCTTGATACGTGTATCATCATGAAGAAAAACTGGTCTTGCTTCAAAATCTGTTTTCATTATGCGAAAACATTCTTCAATCTCCCAACGACCTTCGCTTACTTTTAAGATATCTTTTACATCATCATCTAGCAGATCGGTAGTTACCGCATACATTCCATCATAAAGTGCTTCATCTGCCACTTTATCTGTATCCAGATAATTTTTGATTTTTGCAGCTTCACTATCTTCTGTAACAGCAATCTTTCCGATAAATCTTGCGGGATCATTTGGATTTCTACGTTCTTTTTTCACCTTTCCGGAATTGAGCATTTTTTCAGCGCGATCTACCTGTGCATCACGTATTGCTTTTTGATATCTTGCATATTTAGGAGAATAGGTAACAATCAGACGCTGGTGTAATGTATTAGGGGTATAAGGCTCATCTTTGTAGTACAGTCCGTTATCATCTTCTGGGATTTCAGAAAGACTAATGGGTGTATCATCTTCGACACGCTTAAAGCCAGTTTTGTCCAATGCCCATTTTTTATCATCTTTATTCAGCTTTTTAATAGATTGGGTCACGATAAATGCCCGTTCACCTGCATGATTTATTTTTTTGATTAATTGAATTGGCAGGGGGGTGAACTTTACGTTTCTTTTGGTTAGAAAATAGGAAAGTTATCCACAATGGAGCCGGTTTGAATTATGAAATTTCCTCAACTAGAATATGCTTGCAAGAGTCTGCTTTGTGGGAGCTGTATTTTGTGCAAATCTACCATAAAAAAATCCGCATCATTAAATGAATAACAAAAAATGACACATAAGACTGCTAAAGAATAACATTTTTTGCAATTATTGCACATGGTAGAGTAAAAGTAAATTAATAAATATAAAAATGAAAATCAGGGAGGTAAAAAAGTGGACAGTAATGTGAAAATGAAATATATTGAATTGTTAAAAAAAGAAATTTCACCGGCTCTTGGATGTACAGAGCCTGCAGCAGTAGCATTATGTGCAGCTGGTGCGGCGGCGCTTCTTGATCAGAAGGTAAAGAATGTAGTTATTCAGGTTAGCAGCTATATTCTTAAGAATGGAATGAACGTGGGGATTCCAGGATTTGGCAGTATTGGTTTAGACCTGGCTGGAGCTTTGGGGGCAGTTTGTGCGAGACCGGAAAAGGAATTGTTAGTTTTAGACAATTTATCGGAAAGGGAACGTGAAGAAGCAGAAGAATTGATGAGGCAGGGGCTGATCTCTTTAGATTGCAAGAAAGAGAAGACTGCAAAGATTTATATATCCGTAAAGGTATATGGAGAAGATCACACGGCAGAAGCTGTTATTGAAGATAAACATACTAATTTCACACGGAAAATAAGAGATGATGTTGTTTTATGGGAGAGGGAAGAATGTCAAATCCAGGAAACAACATCTGTTGATGATATTACATTAGATGAAATCTGGGACTTTGTTCAAGAAGTTCCAGGGGAGCAATTATCCTTTCTCCAACGGGTTGTTGATATGAATATGGAGATTTCCGAGGAAGGGATGAGAAATGAATATGGTATTCATGTAGGCAGAGCGATGTTCCAGGAAAGTAAATTAAAACTGATAGGAGATAATATCGCAAACAGGGCTGCTGGTACAACTGCGGCAGCTGTTGATGCCAGAATGGCAGGATGTACCAAATCTGTAATCAGTGTGGCAGGAAGCGGAAACCAGGGATTGACTGCAACGGTTCCGGTTATTATAGCAGCTGAGGCTATGAATAGTAATACTGATGCACTATATCGCAGTCTTGCATTGAGCATACTGGTAACAATTCATGTAAAGCACTACATAGGACGTCTGTCTGTCTTGTGCGGCTGTTCTATTGCATCAAGTATTGGAGTTTGTGCGGCAATGATCTTTTTGGGGGATGGATCAAAAGAAGCAATGAGAGCAGGAGTGAGGACAATGGCAGCAGATCTGTCTGGTATGATATGTGATGGAGCGAAGCCTGGGTGCGCTTTGAAGATTGCAACTTCGGTGAATGCAGCAGCACTGGCTGCTCAGCTTGCGTTAAATGGTACAGGAGCTACTAAGCGGGATGGCATAGTTACGGACGATTTAGAGGAAACGCTGAGGAATCTTGGAAAATTAGGCAATGAAGGTATGTCAGAAGCAAATGATGAAATACTCAAAATGCTTTTGGATAAGAAAACTACAAAAATGTGTGGGTAAGAGGAAAGGAGAATATGGTATGAAAAAGAAAAAGTTTACGGTTGATAAAATGACGTTTGTGGCATTTACTATTATTCCTTTAATACTTTATACATTTTTCTATTTTATTTCAGTATCATGTGGTATTTATTATAGTCTGACAGACTGGAATGGATTAAATCGTGAATATAATTTTGTTGGAATAGCTAACTATATCGCATTATCTAAAAATGTATTTATGTGGAGATCCCTCTGGAGAACATTATTGTATGCCTGCATGCTTGTAGTATGCGTTACTGTTTTATCACTGATTATAGCATTAGTCTTGAACTCTGTAAAAAAATGCAGAGTATTTGTTAAGTCGGTTTTTTTCTTCCCGGCAATGCTTGGTTCCGTGGCAGTTGCATTAATTTGGGATCAGATGTTTTATCAGCTGCTTCCTGCAGTGGGGAAAATGATGGGAGTGAATCTTCAGACACCTCTTGCAGATCCTTCTACAGCAATTTTCGGAGTATTGTTTGTAAACGTGTGGCAGGCAGTAGCGATGCCTACTATTATTCTGCTGGCAGGACTTCAATCAATACCGGATGATCTATATGAATCAGCAATGATTGATGGAGCGTCAAGGTGGCAGAACTTCCGATATATCACATTACCATTCCTGGTTCCTACTATGACTGTGAATATGGTACTCAATTTAAAAGCTGGAATTACGACTTTTGATTATGCTTTTGCCCTTACTGGAGGGGGACCTAACAGGGCTACAGAATTTATAGGACTTATGATCTACAACGATGGCTTTAAGGATTCGAATTTTGCAGTTGCAAATGCGAAAGCAGTAGTATTGGCATTGATCATTGCGATATTGTCTTTTATTCAGATTAGGCAGTCTCAAAAGCATGAAATTAATTAAGGAGGGATGAGCATGAGAAAAGAAGGGGTTGTGTGGAAAATATTTAATGCCCTAGTAATTGTGATGGGATTGTTACTGATCTTAGGACCGGTATGGGTGATTTTTATTAATTCTATGAAGACGATGCAGGAAGCGGGACAGGATTTTTTTGCATTGCCCTCAAGATTAAATTTTGATAATTATGTAGAGCTTTTTACAAGAAGTGATTTCTGGAGCAGTCTGCGAAATTCTGTTATAGTTACAGTAAGCAGTGTTGCTCTTGTGGTAATATTTGTCCCTGCACTAGCATATGCTGTGGCAAGAAATATGGAAAAACGATATTACAAAATTCTATATTATTACATTTTGGCAGGTATTTTTATCCCGTTTCAGGTATTAATGCTTCCTATGGTAAAACAGATGACACAAATGAAGATGTTAAATCAGACAGGACTGATCCTGCTCCATTTAACCTTCAGTTTATCTACAGGCCTGTTTTTGTTTGTAAATTATATCCGATCCCTGCCGACAGAAATCGAGGAGGCTGCCAGGGTAGATGGCTGTAATGTGTTTCAGACCTATATCCGTATTGTGATCCATTTGATCAAACCAATGGTGGCTACCATCATCGTGATGGATTCCTTAGGATGCTGGAATAACTTTATGATGGCATTGCTGATCCTGAACAAAAATCATAATATGTGGACGTTACCTCTTATGCAGTACAATTTTAAAGCAGAGTACAGCTTTAATTACACAATGGCTTTTACATCATATATTGTTTGCATGATACCGATTATAATTGTATACGCTCTGGGGCAGAAATACATCATTAAAGGTCTGACTGCAGGGGCGGTTAAGTCATAGTTGAATAAGGTGGGCTGTTACAGAATAATGATCAACTATTCTGTGCGGCCCTTTTCCTGATAAAACAGGAGGTAAGGATATGAAGGTTTTAATTGCAGAAGATGAGTATTGTTCCAGGATGAATTTAATCCGTCAGATTAAAGAATGCCTTTTTCACACGACACTGGAAATTTTTGAAGCAGAAAATGGAAGAGAGGCGTGGGATATTTTTTTGGGACAACATCCGGAATTGGTTTTAACGGATATCCGTATGCCGCTGTTAGATGGATTAGAACTGACAGAAATGATATCTCAAAGCCAATTGTATACAAAAGTAATAATTGTGAGCGGATTTGCCGAATTTGAATACGCACAGAGAGCTATGAAATACGGGGCGGTAGGATACCTGTTAAAGCCTATTCAAGAAAAAGAATTGATGAATCTGCTCAGGCAAAAAGAGATTATTGGTGAAGCTTCCGGCTTAGAGCATGGGAATGAAATAATGCCAATAACAGGCACCAGTGTTGCAGCGAGATTAAAGCAATTGCTCACATCGACAGGAGAAGAATTTGGCAGAGAGGGAGATAATATATTAAATGAAATATTCAGCAGCTGTTATGAAATTCTTATTTGGATGAATACGGAATGCAGCAGCGCGTCTTTAGCAGATTCTGTTAAAAATTCCATAATGCAGCGGATCAGGAGACAGAATGATGCTTTGTGCAAAGCAATAGAATTGAACCATGATCTATGGGTGATTCTGACATCTTATGGGACAAAGGAAGAGGTTTCTGAATTTGTCAGCCGGTTGTTAGAGGGAAATTCTCAGCAGATAGACATTTGTATTGGAATAAGCAGCATTGGCCATGGGGTAAGGAATCTCCAGGAATATCATAAACAGGCAATCTATGCCTTGTCTGGAAGGATTCTTTACCCAGAAAAAAAAGTGCTGTATTTTGACGAGTTAAACAACAGGATGAATTATAGAAATATATGGAATCCGCCAAAGCTGAAAAAATTGAAAACATATCTGATAGCAGGTGAGGGTGAAAAGGCATTTTCTTTTATCAGAATATCCATACAGGAATTGCTGAAAATTAAGGATATATCTATTTACAGTGTTATCGACGCCTTAAAAATGGTTGAGATTGTTTTGAATGAAGCAATATTTCATATATATCAAAACAACTCAACTGAAAATGCGGAGAGTCCTGTTCTATTCAGCACTCATTTTGAACTCATCCATTACTCTACAGAGGATGGACTTATGGCGGATATTAAGGAAAAAATATCGAAAATGTGCAATTTAGCCAGCCTGATCGGAGAAAAAGATGCGGAGAACACAGTGCAGATGGTAATTGATTATATCAGGCTGAATTATAATAACGATATTACTCTTAAAGATCTGGCTGAAAATGTTTTTTTCTTAAATGGAAGCTACCTGAGCCATCTTCTCAAAATTAAAACCGGGAAAAACTATCTGACTTACCTGACCGAGATAAGAATGGAGAAGGCTGAAGAACTGTTAAGAGAGTCGGAAATGACAGTGACAGAAATTGCCGGTTTGTGCGGATATAATGATATATCTAAATTTATACAGGTATTTAAAAAATACTATGGAAAGACCCCGAAGAGGTACAGGGAAGATGCTGACACTAAAGATACAATATAGCAAATGTGCGGGAGGAAAGAATGATGACAGAAATAATGAGAAAAGATTTGGAAAAAAGAATTGATCAATGGATTGCCGGGAAGAAAAGTACCCTTATAGAAGAGGTGTGTGAGCTGGTCAGGATTAAAAGCGTGGCAGATAAAGAAAATGAGGTGAAACCATTTGGCCAAGGGTGCAGAGACGTGGTAGACCGATTTATAGAAATTTGTCATAGACATGGTCTGGAAACACAAAATCATTCCTATTATGTGGCAGAAGCTTTTGATCCGGATATAGAAAGAAAGCAGGGGAGAATTGGACTGATGGGACATTTGGATATTGTTCCGGAGGGTGAAGGGTGGCTATATCCGCCATATGAAGGAATTGTAAAAGGGGGATGGATCATCGGCAGAGGGGCGCAGGATAATAAAGGACCATGCCTGGCAGGCTTGTATACACTTCTGTGTTTGAGAGATTTGGGGATGGAATTAAAACATGATATCCGTGTGCTGGCAGGAACTAATGAAGAGAATGGTATGGAGGATGCGGCTTATTATACAGGCAACTGTCAGTGTCCGGATTTTACTATTGTGGTGGATAGTCCCTTTCCTTTATGCTATGGAGAAAAAGGGATTATAGAAGCGTGGATGGTATCGGATTATCCTTTTTCAGAGCATGTGATCAATATGACTGGTGGGACTGTTTCTAATCAGGTACCGGGAAGGGCAGAAATTGTGTTGCGCTATAGCAAGCTGATAGAAGAACGGTTACAGGAGAAAAGCGAAGAATGTGAGTGGAAAATATGTGGGGATAAGATTCACATTTATGCAAAAGGAATACCTGGACATATAGCTTTTCCTGAACAGACCCAAAATGCAATTGCTATTCTTGCAGAATTTATACTGGAAAGAAATTTACTTATTTCAGATCAAGATAGAAAAATTATGACATACATATGGAAAGCTGCATCTGAAACAGATGGAAGTGGATTAGATTTAAGCTGCAGTGATGAAATCTCGGGAAATTTAGTATGCGGCTGCGGTATTGTAAAAATGGAAAAGGGGCATGTATGGTTGAATGTGAATGCCAGATGCCCGGTTACTGTAAATGGCAGTGAATTGATGGAGCGGTTAGAAAAACATGCCAAGAAAAATGCTTTTTATCTGGAAAAAAGACGTGTATTGGAATCAAACTATTATCCAAAGGAAAAAGAAGTAATCCGCCGGCTTAGCACATGCTTTCAGAGAACAACACAGCTTGATTGGGAACCACAGATTTTCAACGCAGGCACACATGCACGTAAATTGCCCAATGCGGTAGCCTATGGTCCAGGATGCCTGAACGGACTGGTACCGGAATGTGAACCCCTGCCGGAAGGACATGGAGGAGCACATCAGCCAGATGAAGCACAATCTATTGATGCCTTATGTCTTGCTTTAAAAATTTATATTCTGGCAGTATTGGAGATAGACGAACTGGATCTGAAAGAAAATGGACAGAATTATATCTGAGGAGAAGGAGATGAAGAAAAGGTACATTAGCTTCATGAATCAGATTTTGATATTTTGTTCGTTGATCGTAGTATTGCCTTTTACTATTATCATTTTTTTCTATACTTTAGAGACCTTAAAAAAAGCGGACAAGGACTATCAGGATATACTGAAAAAAGCAAATATCCAGGTTGAAACAGGCGTTTCAGCTATTATATCGAATGCGGAAAGGCTTTCTTATTTACATATTGTAAACGATAGCTTTTCAGAGCTTCTGAGACATAAACATGATGTGTATGACTGGGATTTTCTGAAGGATAATAAGGTAGTCGTTAATATTGTAAGAGATGCTGTCCTGCTGAATCCGGATATTTATAATGTGGTCATAATCAATAGTGCAGGAAATGTATATGACAGTAACTTTAACTATTATTACTGGAAAAATATGTATCAGGATTTACCCATGTGGGGGGAAATGGCGAAGAACTCACCAGAAAAACGATTTATAGACATCCGCTACAGTTCTGAAAATGTGCCAGAGGCACTTATGCTGGTGAAACCTATGGAAGATATAGAAAGAGGAAAAACTCTGGGAATAATAGGGATTACTATCAGTTTTAAAGCAATCAGGGAGATCCTTACAAATATCGTCTTAGATGGAGAGCAGCTTATTGTTTATAATAAATCTGGCATTCCGGTGTACTCGTGTTCAGGCAAAAATGTGGAAAAACAGGAAGATTCTCAGGGTAAAATTTGGAAATGCCTGAATATTGCAGAGATGGAAGAGGATTCAGCTGTCAAAACCTTTGCGATTGGTAAAGATACTTACATAGGTGGGATCCAAAAATTGAATCAGCTTGGATGGACGGTAGTAACTTATACAGATCGTTCTTATGTCAGAAAGCCATATACACAGAACATACGAGTTTTTTTCATTATAGCAGTTCTGATCACGGTTTTTGATCTGGGGCTGGCGTATCTGTTTATCCGACGTCTGAATTTCTCGATTCATGGATTATGTCAGGCAATGGAAAAATCAGGAGAAAATGGTATTCCTGAAACACTATTTCTGGAAAAAAGAGAGTTTAAGACAGAAATTGATATGTTGATCCATAGCTATAATAATGTGATCTGCAGACTGAAAAAATCTATGGAGCAGTCAGTAGAGCTTCAAATGAATGAGCAGAGGATGGAGTTCCGTATGTTACAGGCACAGATTAATCCTCATTTTTTGTATAATACATTCAACCTGATCAGTTCGATAGCCGGTATGAATGGGATAGACAGTATTTGTAAAATTACCGTATCTATTTCAGAGATGTTTCGATATAGTATTCAGGAAAATCTGATCGTTCAGCTTCAGGATGAACTGAGAGAGATAAATAATTATGTAACGATACAGACCATCAGGTTTAAGGACAGGCTATATGCGGATTTTGATGTGGAAGAAGAAGTGCTAAAAGTACCAATCCCGATTTTTTTATTACAGCCGCTGGTAGAAAATGCAATTATTCATGGTCTGGAGCCGAAAGCGGAAAGCGGATATATTAATATAGTAGCTTATATGGAAGACGATTTTGTGGAAATTCTGATCAGAGATAATGGAGTGGGAATACCACAGGACAAGCTGTGTCAGATCATACAATCCCTGGAAAAGGAACAGATAGAATCTATCAGCATGCAGGGGCATTCTTCCATAGGGATTAAGAATGTAAACCAGAGAATTAAGGCCTACTATGGAGCCGAGTATGGATTGCATTTGGAAAGCAGGGTAAATGTTGGAACAACGATCAGCATCAGATTGCCTAAAAATTTAACAAAAAAATACGGATAGAATACAAAAAAATAACATATATGACTAATAATAAAGGGCATATTTTTTTAAAAAAAGAAATTATACAATAATATTAACAAAAAACAAAGAGCTGAGAAGCTTTCTTTAGGAGGAGGTAATTAATGAGGAAGAGAATGTTAGCAATGTTATTGGCATGCTGCCTGATCGGAGGAACGCTGTCCGGATGTGGAGGAAAGACAGAAAACAGTACAGAAAGTAGTCAGGCATCTGCAGAAACTGCAAAAACGGAACAAGAAGATACTTCTGGTGAAAAGGAGCAGCCAGAGAATATTACGATCGAATTTTTTAATCAGAAGCAGGAGGAAGCAGCACAGCAGGCATACAGAAATGCGGCGGAGGATTTTCATAAAGAATATCCGTATATCACTATAGAAATTAACACAGTTCCAGACAGCGATAAGGTTCTCACGGCAAGAATGGCTGCAGATGATGTACCGGTAGTCTTTCATGGAAAACCTACATCACAGGCCTTCTTCGAGAGTGCAGAAGCAGGATTCTGTCTCGATTTATCAGACCAGCCGTTTATTCAGAATGCAATACCTTCTATTCTAGAATCTGTAAAATCAGAGGATGGTAAGGTTTATGCAATGCCCTATAGCCAGAATTTCATGGGTGTGTTTTATAATGTTGATATTTTTAAGGAACATAATCTGGATATCCCCAAGACATGGGACGAATTTATGGCTTTATGTCAAAAGCTGGAGGATGCGGGAATTCAGCCATTAGAAGAGAGCTATAAGGATTCTGCGATGGCTGGGCATTATCGTGGGGGCGCTATGGCAGCGCTGTTCCCGGATGGCGCTTTGTGGCTTGCTGAATGTGCATCAGATCCGAATAAGAAACCTTCTGATAATCCTGACTATCGGACTTTTGCAGAGAAAGCAATTCAGATTATGGATTATTGTAACGAAGATGTATTTGGAATTCCGCAGACGCAGGCAATGGAAAACTTTGCGAATGGACAGTCTGCAATGATGATTTATGGTTCTTATGGCCGTGGAACATTCATGGTTGCAAATCCCGATCTGAATCTGGGCGTATTTCCGATCCCGGGACTGACAGAGGAGTCAGGATTAGTATATGCAGGTGTAGATGCATGCTTCTGTGTATCGGGGAAGGCCACTCCCGAAGAACAGGATGCTGGGTTAAAGTGGATAGAATTTTTAACCCGTCCCGAAAATGCTCAAAAATGGTCAGATACAGAGGGAGCTCCGTCAGCCATTGATGGAGTACAGTATGGAAGCGAAGGCAGCGCGCCTATGCTGGATCGCATTAAAGAAGGAAAAGTAAGGGAGTGGAAGGCTTATTATGATTCCAGGTTCAGCGATACAGAAGCATTCCAGGGACTTCTGATGGATAGGAATGTAGATCAGTTCCTTAAGAATGTTGATGAGGTTTGGGCTAATGCACATATTTCTGGTTGATAAAGGCTGAGTGAGTTATGAACGGAAGGGTGGAGAATAAATAAGTGCTTCATCCTTCCTTTTTTAGATATCATATCATTTTGCAGTATAGATAACGGGAAGGAGATGCAAAAATGGAGGAACGATTAAAGAAGCTGATGGAGATGCTGCCGGAAGAATTGGATGGGGCGATCTTATTAGCACCGGTTCATCGCAAATACTATCTTGGAATCGTGAGCAGTGCGGGAAGCCTGATTATAACCAGGGAAAAGTGTTTTTTTATTGTAGATTTTCGATATATAGAGATGGCAAGGAAACGGATCAAAGGTGCGGAGGTGATCCTGCAGGATAAGCTGGACGAACAAATCCGTCAGATTATATCAGATCACAAGCTGACCCGTATTGGCATAGATATTGAGCATATCAGTTTGCAGGTCTATAAAGAATATCAGGATATTACCGGAGGGCGTCTTATACCGGAAGATATAGTTGAAAGGGTAATTGACGGGCAAAGGAGTATTAAATCAGAAGAAGAATTATTTAAAATCGTAAGAGCAAAGAAAATCGCAGATAGAGTGTTTGAACGAATTCTTCTCTATATACGTCCGGGGGTGCGATATGATGAATTGCAAAGGAAGATGGGAATTTTAGCATCGGAGGAAGGTTCCCAGAGAGGATCCTTTGGGTTTGTGGTGTCGTCAGGAGACAATTATATGGAATCAGATATTCTGCCGGATTACATTTTGAGCGGAAAGGCATTAAAAAATGGAGAACTGGTTACATTGCGTCTGGCTGCACTATATGAAGGATACTGGGCAGATATAAGTCGTACTGTATGTGTTGGGAAATGCTGTATTCAGCAAAGGGAATTATATGAAAAAGCTGTTATAGAAAAAGAAAGAATCATAACAGAGATAGAGAAAGGACTGAAACGGGGAAATAAAATATCGTTGAATGTCTGCAGCACATGCGAAGAAGTAATGTGTCAGGAGGAATTAGGCCATGGCATTGGACTGGAGGTAGAAGAGGGGATCAGGATTTGGAAGGAAGTGGCCTGGGAACCAGAAGCTGGAAACGTGTTATGTATTGGCCTGAAGGCGGGAATCCCGGGGAAATGCAGTGTCAGACTTCAGGATATGGTGATATTGAATAAGGATGGTGTTCGTGTAATAGGTGATACATGCAGCGCGGAGCTGATAGAGGTGGAGTGAAAATGACAAAAAGATTAGAGGTATTGATAGAACAGATCCCTGTGGGGATAGATGCTGCTTTGATTACAGGATATGAAATTATAAGATATTATACGGGACAGTCTGTACCGGGGGCATGGCTTCTGGTATCAAGATCCGAGGCTTGTATGTTTGTATCTCCTTATCACCGGGGAAATAAAGAGCAGGCAGAGGATATTATGTATGTGAAAAGCTGTGATGCGTATAAAGCCTTGCAGGAAGAACTAAAGAAGAGAGAAAAGAAAATTAAGACACTTGCTGTACAGGTTGAGCAGATCAGTGTAAGTGATTATGAAAAGCTAAAAAAAATTGTTCCCTGTGAAATTGTGGCTGATGGTTGTCTGGATAATGTGATCTATCAACAGAATTGCAGGAAAACTGAGGAAGAAGTACGGGCAGTTCAGGCAGCGCAGAATGTGGCAGATAAAATGTTTACGGAGGTTCTAAATTATGTTCATGCAGGAATGAATGATATGGAGCTTCAGAAAATTGTAGGGGTACTGCTTCGTGATTTTGGATCAGAGAGAGATTCTTATGATCATGTGACGGGGGTTGGGGTGAATACATCTATGCCTCATGTACGCCCCAATGGCACCATAATACAGCCAGGTGATTTTGTAATGCTGGATGTAGGAGCAACTGTGGATGGATATGGATCTGATATGACGCGTATGTTTGCAATAGAATTTGCAGATGACAAAAAACGAGAGATATATGAGATTGTCCGCAGAGCACAGCAGGCAGGCTGCGAAGCCATTGAGGTGGGAAAACCATGCTGTGAAGTAGACAGAGCAGCCAGGGAAATTATTGAAGATGCCGGATATGGAGAATATTATATGCATGGTCTTGGTCATTCCATCGGGATCCAGGTTCCCAGAGGACCACGTTTTAATCAGTGGGATACTACGCCGGTATTCAGTGACTTGATTATGACTGTAGAACCGGGAATTTATCTTCCAGGCGAATTTGGTGTCCGCATTGAGGATATGCTTTATATCGGAGAAAAGCAGGTTCAGAACATGACACATAGTACACACGAATTGATCATCGTTTAAAGATAATTGAAAAAAGGAGAACAAAGATATGAATAAGAGAGAGAGAATGGAAGCATTATTTAATCAGAGAGAGACAGACTATGTTCCGGCAGGCTTCTGGTTTCATTATCCGGCTTCTTATACGGTGGAACAGCATCTGGAAGGACATCTGAAATTATTTTATGAGACGGATCAGGATATTATTAAACTGATGGATGATAATTTCGGCCATTTTTTAACAAAAGATGTTCATATTGAAAAAGCAGAAGATTGGAGAAATATTCAGCTGCCTGGAAGAAATTGTGAACATTATAAAAATATGGAAGCCCTGATTAGGGGAGCTGTTGAGAAGGTGGGACAGGAGGCAATGATCTTTCCTACAATGTGGAGTCCCTTTAAAATTGCTTCTTTTACATATGTATTCGGAGGAAGCAGTGATGAGGTATTTATGAAGCATTGTGAAGAGGATCCAGATTCTGTATTGGCAGGAGTGAAAGCAATTGCTGACGTGCTGGAGGACTGGGTTGATGGCTTTATGGAAGCTGGAGCTGATGGATTGTATTATTCGGGACAATTCAGTGAGCCGGCACGCTTTAGTGCAGAAATATGGGAAAAAATGGTAAAACCTTTTGATCTGCAGATCTTGGACAGGGTGCATACATGGGAGAATAAATATAATATCGTACATATCTGCGGAGAGGCAGAGCATAATTTTACAGCTTCCCCGGAGAGATATGTTGGTTATCCTGGAGATTTATTTAATTGGGATGTGCATAGAGATCAGCTTTCTTTGGAACAGGGAAGGGAATGCTTTAACAAGCCTGTTCTGGGCGGCCTAGATAATCATGGGATATTGATACAGGGAAGCCTTAAGGATATTGCAGAAGAAACGAAACATATAATCCGGAAATTTGGGAAAAAAGGATTTATGCTGGGAGCAGACTGTACAGTTCCTGCGGATATTGATATCGAAAGGCTGAAAACTGCAATCCAGGCTGCAAGAGAAATGTAGCTTTATAAACCTATAGACTGTCGGTATATCAGAAGGTGAGAAAAAAATGAAGTATCTTAAATTTAAAAATAGTCAATTAGAAGCGTCTAATATTATTATGGGATGTATGCGTCTGAATTCATTAAGTGTAAAAGAGGCACAAAGGCATATTGAAACTGCTGTGGAGGCAGGAATTAATATGTTTGATCATGCGGATATATACGGAGGCGGAGAGTGTGAGGAGTTATTTGCCCGGGCTGTGGATATGCGGGGCTCCTTCAGAGATAAAATTATTCTGCAGAGCAAGTGTTCCATTCGAAATGGGTACTATGACTTTTCAAAGGAATATATTTTAGAGTCGGTTGATGGTATTTTAAAAAGACTTAATACAGAGTATTTGGATATACTTTTGTTACACAGACCGGATACTTTGATGGAACCAGAAGAAACTGCAGAAGCGATCTCTATATTGAAGAGGACAGGAAAGGTTCGTTATTTTGGTGTGTCTAATCAGAATGCAATGCAGATAGAATTGCTGCAAAAGTATTGTGAGGAACGGATTATGTTTAATCAGATGCAGCTGAGTCTGGTTCATACACCTCTTATAGACAGTGGAATGACAGTGAATATGCAGGTAGATCAGGGAATTGACCGTGTGCTTGGAACATTAGAGTATTGCAGGCTTCGTGATATTACAATCCAGGCATGGTCGCCGTTTCAGAGAGGATTTTTTGAAGGGGCATTTCTAGGCGATATGCAGCATTATGAGCGATTAAATCAGATGATTGACCGCTTGGCAGAAAAGTATCAGGTTACACCTGCAGCGATAGCGGTTTCTTGGATTACAAGGCATCCGGCTGATATTCAGGTGATTTTAGGAACAACCAAAGACAGAAGGCTTCTAGAAAGTGCAGAGGGATCAGAGATTCCGCTTACCAGGGAAGAATGGTATGGTTTGTATCGTGAAGCCGGGAATATGATTCCATAAATAATGTGTTTTTGAGGCACGGAAGGGCAGGAAGGGAGATCATCCCGTTGACTGAGAGCCGTCTTGACTGAAAATGGCGGGCATGATAAAATCCTGTCTTTGAGACAGTTTCAGAAAAGTAAAATCGCTGTAACACCAGTAAATATGCTGGTTACAGCGATTTTTTTGTATCGTTTCAGACTATAGTATTTTATTCTCTGCCTTTACTTTTTTTCTGAATTGTTTTCATTTGCCCTTTTGTAATAAATTTGAAGTCCGTGTTAAAACTGCATACTATATAATACGATGGAATAACCCCGAAAATTTGACAAAAAATGCAGGTAAATCAATACCTGCGACTACTTTTTCAAATATTCAACTGTCAAACTCCCGTGTCAAACTCCCGCTTACAACATCATCATTCTATCCGAAAAATCTCTAATATGCAAGCGAAAATTTTACAGTTACTTGTACATATTTTCAAAATATTATATAATTCTAGTTAAATGATGGCTGCAGAGGGCGCAGCACAGAGAAGGAGGATTTTGGGATGAAGAGAATAGGTATGCTGACCAGCGGCGGCGACTGTCAGGCGCTGAATGCGGCGATGAGAGGCGTGGCAAAGGTGCTTTACAACAGCACGGAAGACGTTGAAATCTATGGCTTTCAGGACGGTTATCAGGGACTGATCTACGGAAAGTTCCGTCTGATGACCTATGACGATTTTTCGGGTATTCTGACAAAGGGCGGCACGATCCTTGGCAGCAGCCGTACTCCTTACAAGCTGATCCGCGAGCCCGGCGCAGACGGTGTTGACAAAGTGGCGGCGATGAAACAGACCTATTACAAGCTGCAGCTGGACTGCCTGGTAATCCTCGGCGGCAACGGCACGCATAAGACAGCGAACCTGCTGCGTCAGGAAGGCCTGAACATTGTAACGCTGCCCAAGACCATCGACAACGACCTCTGGGGAACGGATATGACCTTTGGCTTCCAGAGCGCGGTTAACATCGCAACAGACGCGCTGGACTGCATCCATACGACGGCGGCATCCCATGGACGCGTATTTATCGTAGAAGTTATGGGACACAAGGTTGGCTGGCTGACCTTAAATGCCGGTATCGCGGGCGGCGCAGACATCATCCTGGTCCCGGAAATTCCTTACGATATCGACAAGATTGTGGAAAAAATCAACGAACGGCATAACCGCGGCAGCAGATTTACAATTCTGGCAGTTGCAGAGGGCGCGATCTCCAAAGAGGACGCCAAGCTGTCGAAAAAAGAATATAAGAAAAAGCTGGAAAACTACAAATATCCTTCGGTTTCCTACGAGATCGCAGAGCAGATTCAGGAAAAGAGCGGCATGGAGGTTCGCGTAACCGTGCCCGGACATACCCAGAGAGGTGGAAGTCCCTGTGCCTATGACCGCGTATTTGCCAGCCGGCTCGGCTCGGAAGCAGGCAGGATGATTCTTGCCGGGGAATACGGCTTTATGGTGGGCTACAAGCACCGCGAAATCGTCAAGGTTCCGCTGGAAGAGGTAGCAGGTAAGTTAAAAATGCTCGATCCCAACGCATCCATCGTCAAAGAGGCGAAGATGATGGGCATCAGCTTCGGAGATTAAAAGACAACGGACGGCGCCGCGTACATTGCGTGACGCCGTCTGCTTTGCGGAGAACATAAGGAGGTTCGTCCATGTCCTACACGGCGATGTATCGACGGTTCCGTCCGACTACCTTTGAAGAGGTCAAGGGACAGGATGCGATTGTCACAACACTGAAAAACCAGATCCGGTCGGATCGTATCGGTCATGCCTATTTATTCTGCGGTACAAGAGGTACCGGTAAAACGAGTATTGCGAAGCTTTTTGCAAAAAGTGTCAATTGCGAGCATCCTGTGGACGGAAGCCCCTGCGGGGAGTGCGCATCCTGTAAGGCGATTGCAGAAGGCAGAAGCATGAATGTAGTAGAAATAGACGCAGCGTCTAATAACGGCGTCGATAATATTCGTGAAATCGTGAATGAAGTGGCATATTCCCCGACGGAAGGAAAATACCGTGTTTATATCATCGATGAGGTTCATATGCTTTCTGCGGGAGCGTTCAACGCATTGTTAAAAACGCTGGAGGAGCCGCCGTCCTACGTCATCTTTATTCTGGCGACGACGGAAGCCAACAAAATCCCGGTCACGATTTTGTCCCGCTGTCAGCGTTATGATTTCAAGCGCCTGACGGTCGATCAGATCGAAGAGCGCATGAAGGAAGCCCTTGCTGCGGCGGGCGAAGAGCTTCCGATCGAGGAAAAGGCGTTAAAATACCTTGCAAAATCCGCAGACGGCGCGATGCGTGATGCCTGGAGCCTTCTGGATCAGTGCCTTGCGTTCCATTTCGGACACGAGCTGACCTACGATATGGTGCTGGATGTGCTGGGCGCGGTGGATACGTCGGTGTTCAGCAAACTGCTGCGTTGCGTGATTGCGCGGGATGTGGCGGGCTGTATCGGTGTGCTGGAAGAGATCGTGCTGCAGGGACGGGATATGAGCCAGTTTGTTTCCGATTTTACTTGGTATCTGCGCAACCTCCTGCTGGTGAAAACTTCCGGGGATTCCTGTGAAGAAGTGATTGACATATCCAGTGAGAATCTGGCAAGATTGAAAGAAGAAGCGCAGCAGATCGAAGTGGATGCGATCATGCGGGACATCCGGTGCTTTTCGGAGCTGTCCGGCAGGATTCGCTATGCAGGTCAGAAACGTGTCCTGATCGAAATGGCGCTGATTCGGCTGTGCAGGCCGGAGATGGAGACGAACGAAGATACACTTCTGGAACGGATCCGAAAGCTGGAACAGACGGTGGAACAGATCGAAAGCGGCGCGATTGCAGTCGCAGCGGCACCGACAGGGCAGCCCGCAGTGCAGGCAGCAGCGCCGGTAAAAAAGGCAGAACTGCCCAAAGCGGTTCCCGAGGAAATCAAAGAAATCGTAGCCAAGTGGCCGCGGGTTGTGGCGAGTGCGCTGATGCCGATGAAATTATATCTCCAAAAAGCGCGTTTGAGCCTTGGCGGCGATAATCGGCTGCTGCTCGTTGTAGAGGATGGGCAGACTTCTGATTATTTAGCCGGAAAAAAAGAGAAAAAGGACGAACTGGAACAGCTGCTGGCGGAGCTGACGGGAAAACAGATCGAGGTCGAGTTCCGTGTTGTCCACAGCAAACAGGAAATGGAAAGTTCTTATGTAGACCTGACAAAGGTCATTCATATGGACATAGAAGAAGAGTAACAAACAGAAAGGATGTAATAAAATGGCAAAGAGAGGCGGTTTTCCGGGCGGCATGGGTATGCCCGGCAACATGAATAACCTGATGAAGCAGGCACAGCGCATGCAGCGTCAGATGGAAGAAGGACAGAAGGAACTCGAGGTGAAAGAGTTCTCTGCAAAATCCGGCGGCGGTGCGGTTGAGGCTGTCGTAAACGGCAAAAAGGAGCTGGTAAAGCTGACCATTTCCGAAGAAGCAGTAGATCCGGAAGATGTGGAAATGCTGCAGGATATGATCGTTGCGGCTGTGAATGAAGCGATGAAGCAGGCGGACGAAGCGAGCCAGGAGCTGATGGGTAAAATGACAGGCGGACTCGGCGGAGGCTTCCCGTTCTGATATGGATCTTTACAGCGGCTATATCAACAAACTCATTGACGAGCTTTCGGGGCTTCCCGGAATTGGCAGTAAATCTGCGCAGCGTCTGGCGTTTCACCTGATCGGGCTTCCGGAAGCAAAGGTGAACAGGATTGCAAATGCGATGATACAGGCTCGGCAGAACGTTCGCTATTGTAAGGAATGCTTTACCCTGACCGATAACGAGCTTTGCCCGATCTGTGCCAACGCAGAGCGGGACCATTCGACGATTATGGTTGTGGAGAACAGCCGGGATCTGGCTGCCTACGAAAAAACCGGAAAATACAAAGGAGTCTATCATGTGCTGCACGGGGCGATTTCCCCGATGCTGGGCGTGGGACCCCATGATATCAAATTAAAAGAGCTGATGGAGCGCCTGAGTAGAGAGCCGGAGGTGAAAGAAGTCATTATCGCAACCAACTCCAGCCTTGAGGGTGAGACGACGGCGATGTACATCGGCAAGCTGATTAAACCTACCGGAATCCGTGTGACGAGAATCGCGAGCGGCGTACCGGTAGGCGGCGATCTGGAATACATTGATGAAGTAACACTGCTTCGTGCGCTGGAGGGGCGTACCGAGCTGTAACAGACAAAATTTTCAGACGAAAGAAGTGGACGAGCCTATGAAAAAAGAGTTATTCGGGGAAGTAAACGGCAGAGAGGTGTATTTGTATACACTGGAAAACAGTCATGGCATGAAGGTGACGGTCAGCAGCTTCGGCGCGCTGATCATCCGCATCTGGGCGCCGGATCATAACGGTAATTTTGCAGATGTTGCACTCGGTTATGACAGGTTGGAGCAATATCTGGAAAACGGTAAATTTTACGGTGCAGTCGTTGCGCCGAATGCGAACCGGATCGGCGGTGCAAAATTCACCCTCGAAGGAAAAACCTACGAGCTGTCTGTCAACGACAATGGCAATAACCTGCACAGTCACAGAGCTCTGGGTGGGCATAAGCGGATCTGGGATGCCGAAGAAAAAGAAAACGGCATTTTATTCACGATGTCTATGAAAGATGGGGAACTTGGCTTTAGCGGAAACAGGGACTTTTCGGTTCTGTATGAGCTGACGGAGGAGAACGGACTGCGCATTACCTATGATGTGGTAAGCGATGCAGATACGATTCTTAACCTGACAAACCATTGTTATTTCAATCTGGATGGACACGGTGCCGGACAGATTACCGACCATGAGCTGCAGTTGTTTTCCCATGCGTATACTCCGGCTGATGCAGAATCGATTCCGAATGGAGATATTTTACGCGTAGAAGGTACACCGATGGACTTCACAGAGCCGCATCTGATCGGCGAACGGATCGATGCAGACTTTGACCAGCTTAAAATGGCAGGCGGATATGACCATAACTGGGTTCTGGACAATTACACCGGGCAGGTTCGTAAAATTGCAGTTGTCAAGAGCTCCGATAAATCCCGCACGATGGAGGTTTATACAGATCTTCCGGGCGTTCAGTTCTATTCGGGCAACTCCAGGGATCTTGAAGCCGCAAAGGATGGGAAAACCTACGGCTACAGAGCGGGCCTGGCACTGGAAACCCAGTTCTATCCGGATACACCGAACAAACCGCAGTTTCCTTCTTCGGTATTCGGACCTGACAGACCGTATCACACCGTAACAGAATATCGGTTTGTATAACACTGTCTGCGCAGGACATAGAAAAACCGGCAGCAGCGAAGCGATCAAAGCTTTGCTGTCTGCCGGTTTTTATTCATGACAATAGAATGTTGCCGTCTTTGCTTCCCTTATCTTTTGCAGGTCAGAGTCTCGTCCCCGCCAACGCCTTTACAAAGCTTTTCTCCTCGGATCCATGCTTCATCCATGCACAGATATTTAATACGCTTACGATAGCCCCACGCATAAGCGACATGAATCCTGCCGTCTTTTCCCTGAATCAGGCAGGGATATTCGTAACGGCGGTTGTTGACGTCGTTCCACGGACCGATAAAGCCCTCGCCGTGCTCGATGATACGCCGCCAGGGCCAGGTTTTTCCTCCGTCCTCAGAAATGGCGAGTACGACAGGACAGCGCTGGTCGGGCCAGACGGTGCGCTCGGGATCGTCGTTGAAGGCGACGTCATTGTATACAACGCAGACTGCGCCGCTTTGAAGACGGATTGCGGTAATGCTTGCGTTGTTGTTGCGCAGCACAGTAGGCTCCGGCACGCTCCAGGTCTCGCCGTTATCATGGGATTCCGAGCGGTAAATATGGTCAGCAGAGCGGCTGCGCAGCAGGCAGATCAGATTTCCGGGAGAAAGCTCCACAATATTGCCGTGTACGCGCCCGCGGCTGCCGGGCATCATGACGCTGCGCCAGGTTTTGCCCTGGTCGTCTGAAAGCTGCAGGACGGTGTAATCGTCTCCCATGCAGGAATCGTTGATCGCACAGCGGAAATTGTTGAAAATAAAACGTCCGTTGGACAGAATCTGAATCTTTTGCCGGCAGAACGAGCCGGGAGCGGAAAACATTGTCTCGGTCGCCTCCCAGGTGTGCCCGTTATCGCGGGAAATTTTCCGGCGGATTTCAGCAGTTCCCTGTAAATTGTCAGAGGTTGGATTGTTGGGATCACGGGAAACCTGTGCGGTATACATCAGCCAGATTTCTCCGTTTGGATGCAGGAAGAGGGAAGGATTCTGCTCGCTGCGGGTTGGATCATCGGAAACAATTACCGGTGTTTCCCACTGGGAACTGTCCTCTGACAGACGTGACACAGCAATGCTGACATCCGCGTTTCCCTCACAGGAGCCTGCAAACCAGCAGCAAAGCAGATCGCCATTTTCAAGCTCTAAAAGATCGGGCGCGTGACAGCTGTTCCACGGATTCGGAATCAGGGATTCCACGAAATTCAAAGCGGTATCGCGGTAAAGCCTGCCGTCGTCTCTGACAGACGGCAGGTCAATCATTGTATGTGACATAAGGTTCCTTTCTTTTGATATTGCGCAGGACGATGCCCACTCAATGTGAAACGCATGCGCGAAAGATCCTTTTGTGAATCTTTTTGCGCATGCGCATAACAGGTATACAAATTTACGCGTGCATTGTCGCAGCTGTGTGCAGCGCAGGCATCTCGTCGCAGTTTTCTACGCGGATCGTCTTTGCCTCTCCGGGATAGAGCTTGAAGTAGTTATCACTGTAATGTACTCTGTCGTCGCTTGTCATCAGATAAGCGAACGGTGTAAACACGTTTGCACGGACGGTTACGAGCAGATCGCGGCCGTCTTTTTCAACGGATTCGATCACTGCATCGCTTTCCGGAATGGTGTATTCGCGGTAATAAGCGCGCAGACTGTCAGCTGTTACAAAGCCGTCTGCACTTACAACGAAATATCCGTCTGCGGCAGGCTCTGCAGCGTCCACATGGAATTGCTGCCAGGAATGCGGAGCGACGATCAGATCTTTTGTCAGGAGAACATCATTGTGTGCGCCATCAAAGGTCTGTGTGCCGACGCAGATATTTGTCCGGATTTCATCGGGAGTTTCGTTGATGACGGTTACAACCGCGCCGCCGTCTGCCTTCCGGATAATCAGTTTTTTCGTATCAAAAGCGCGTTTTAAGAAGTAGAACGAAACCTTTCTGGTCAGATAGTAATCGATAATGGTCCAACCGGTTTCCGGCCAGCAGTCATTGTACATCCAGATCAGATCGCCGGCACCATAGGATTTCTGGCGGAGCGCCTCTGCCATTTCGGCATATAAAAGTCCCTGCATGATACCGCTGTAAAGCAGATAGCTGCGTTCGTCCAGCGTGGAAAATTCAGTCAGATGGCGGTTGATAACGCCGTCGATGGCCCCACGCTTGCGTTCGAACTCGCCGTGATGCTTCCAGGACGGATTGTTGAAGGACATCTCTTCCCCGTCCAAATACCGGCGGACGGTGCTTTCCATCTGCGCGCCGAAAAATCCGTATTCACTGGAAAAACGCGCCGGGAATCGATCAAAAGCTTCCAGCTCGTAAGAGAATTTGAAGCTCGTCTTGGAATCCCGTCCAAAATAAGTCCATGCATGGACGTCTCCCTCTTCCGTGGTATTGGAACGTTCTCCGAAGTACGGGGTGGAGGGCATGTAGGGAATCAGCGGGCTATTGTGCTGGACCGCGCGGGGCTGGATGTAGTTGAAAATCTGATCGCCCCAGTAGCGTTCGGGCTGAAGCATTCCCGGGAACCAGTCGGTGTAGGACTCGGCGATTTCGTTGTTTCCGGTCCAGACTGCCATACAGGGATAATGCGCCAGACGCTTGGTCTGATATTCTGCCTCGCGTTCTGCTTCGTAAAGGAACGAATCCTTCTGATCAGGATAAAAAGCACATGCATACATAAAATCGTGCATCAGTAAAATACCGTATTCGGAGCAGTAATCGTAGAAGCAATCCGGTTCATAAGTGCCGCCGCCCCACATACGGAACATGGTAAAGTGTGCTGCTGCCCCTTCGCTGACCAGCTTTTTATAGTTTTCATCAGGCGTTCGCAGATAAATAGAATCGGTAGGAACCCAGTTGCCGCCTTTGCAGAAAATACGGGTGCCGTTGATTTTGAAGAAGAAGTTGCGGCTTTCATCCGGCAGCTTGGAAAAGTCGATAGAAAGCGTGCGGATACCGATTTCCTTCGGTTTTGCTTCATGGGTGATGCCGCGTGCCGTGCAGCGTGCGGTAAAGGTATAAAGGTTCTGAGCACCGTAACCGTTCGGCCACCAGAGCTTTGCATCCTTTAATACAACGCGTTCCTGTGCAAAATTGATGCCGCCGACAAGCATCAGGGTCTGATGACCGGTATACGCGGTCTTGCCGTCGATGGACAGCTCATATTCCAGCTCTGTTTCAGCGCTCTGCACCATGTTGGATTTTTCGATTTCAAAATGAAATTCGATTTCTGCATCATTTCCGGAAAGGCTGAGCGTATCGACGCGGGAAGCGATTACCTGTGCACCGCTGAACGCTTCGATTTCGATCGAACGTCCGATACCGCAGGTAGGAACGGGCTGACACCAGTCCCAGCCATAGGTAAACTGTGGCTTACGCGTGTATACACGCTGGTCGCAGATCGCATTGTCACTTGCACAGTAATAGGAAACGGTGTCATGTGGATAATTTAATTCCATGCCGGAGGTCAGACGGATCACGATCTGGTTGGTACCGACATGCAAAAAGCGTTTGATATCTGCAGAAAAAGCACAGAAGGTATTTTCCTGATGTCCGGCGGGAATGCCGTTAACTAAAATATCGGCATTAAAATCGAGCATTTCAATGTTCAGGCGGACAATATCTTCGTTGAGCATTTCTTCGGTGATATCAAATTCTTTGACAAGCCACCACGAAAGCTCTTTAATCCAGATGCTTTTTTTTGTGTTGTCCTTTAAAAAAGGCTCATCGATAACTCCGTTATCGATCAGGGCGGTTGTAACGTCGCCGGGTACAGTCATAGGAATATATCCCGTTTTGGAAGGATAGGGGTGCATGGCGAGGGCGGTATTTACCGTAAATTTCGGATCGGGTTCTTTCAGATACAATTCCCGCTCCTCCTCGGTCATATTTTCTTCGGTCAGATAACCGGGTATTGTCGGCTTGGGAGGCATGGCGTTGAGGTGGGCGAGCACCTCTGCACAGCGATCTGCTGTTACGTCCATAAACTCGCCGCGAAGTTTCCATTCGCCTGCAAGAGAAAGTTTGCTCATTTTCAGTACCACTCCTTTAGTATATTCTGCAGAAATTTTGGTATCTACTAAAAAATAGTTTAGAAGAGCCCGGAAGGAAATACAATGTATTTTATTGTGCTTTTTATATCGAACAGAAGTGTTTGACAGAATCAATATGTGCAAAAGTTCCAGAACGGGACTCTGCTCCAAACCGCCAAAAAAGAGCGCATAAACAGACAAAATCTGCGGCAACGGTCTGCTAAGATTAGGGAAAACGGGGTGCCCGGATGGAAAGGAGCAGAGGTAAAATGTTGAAAATACCCAAAAATGTGATGCAGATCGGGACAGGCAGTCCGAATGTAAAATTGTACATGGAGGATTATGTCCATACGTTTCTGGAACGATGCCAGGGAAAAGAGACGTGTCTGGCATTCGGGCAGCAGGAGGAAAAGGACGGCATCCGCTATTATTTGATTTACGGGGTGGAAAAAGAAACGGACTTCAGGCGCGGAAATTTTCCGTATTTTCAGAAGCTGGAGCGGATTGGAAAAATTGAAAAAAAGGAAGCTGCCGTTCGGTTCTGGACTGTGCGGGGAGAAGAAATCCAGATCGGAGGCTATTTTATTTTTTATGAACAAAACGAAGAAATGCAGGCATATATGATTGCTGAACGGGAGCAGAGCCGCCCTGCAGATGTGGAGGAGGAACGGGTGATGGAAGCGATCAGTGCCCGCCGGGAAAAAAGAAAAGCGGAAGCTGCAGCGGACGCAGCACGGGGGATAACCGCTTCCAGGGCGTCTGCGCCGAATACAGCGTCTGGCAGGAAAACGGTGCTGTCAAGGCTGGGTGCGCTTAAAGCTGCAGCGCCTACGCTGAACGCAGCGTCGAGGAAAACTGCTTTTGGGACAGCTTATCAGGACCGCTTGGGCAGTACCGGCGCCCTCTTCCCGAAGCTTTGCCGGATTGGCTGCCTGGTGCTTTTGTTGGTTCTGGTCGGAACGGCGCTGACGTCCGTCAATCAGTACCCGGATATGAAAGCGGTTTCCGCCCTGTTGGCAGGAGCTGTCCGGAATACAAAAAATGAGACGGAAAATACATCTTCAGGACTGATTGTAGAAGAGACTGTTGGCTGGAATTCATCGGACGAAATGGCGCAGTCTGCCGCCTTGGACGAAGCTACACAGGCGGACGATGCAACCGGTGCGGCCAATACGGCGATGGATGGCGAAGTGACAGACAATAGGACGACGGACAACGTAATGACAGACAACGTAATGCCAGATAGCATAATGTCGGACAGTGTAACGACGGACAGCGTAACAACGGACAGCGTAATGGCAGATGGCCAGAATGCGGTCACGACCGACGCAGACGCTGAATCCTCGACAGCCCGGCAGTCCGCATCAGCCTCCGATTCCTTTCCTCAGGTTCAGGAAGCCCTGGCGCGTCCGGAAAGCTATCAGGTGCAGAAAGGGGACAGCCTCATCGCTATTTCCAGGAGATTTTATGGAACAGATGAAAAGGTGATAGAAATCTGCCGCCTGAATAATATAAAAGACCCGAATCAAATTCAGCCCGGACAGAATATTATACTACCTTCAAAATAATGAATGTGTTATGATGGAATGAGCGCACAAGAAAAACAAGCGCAAGTGAGTCAACATGCTCGCAAAGATGCTGCAAAAGAAATGGGGACTTATCTCATATGGTGGATATCAGGGAATACCTGCGAAAAAAAGAAAAAAACGAGAAAAAAGACAGCAAGAATTTTAAACGGGAAATCCGGGCGCATCGTCTGAAAGTGATCCTTCGTTCCTGCTGCGTAATCGGCGTGATCGCAGCGCTGACGGTGACGGCGGTAACACTGCTTAAAAATCAAACCTACTCCGGCTACACGGTCGTGTCCGCAATCGACAGGAACCAGGTGCCCGGTGCTACTCTGCTGAGCTACCAGAATGGCTTTCTGACTTACAGTAAGGATGGTATCAGCTATACGGATTACAAGGGCAACGCCATGTGGAACCAGACTTACGACATGCAGTCGCCGTGCGTCTCTGTGCGGTCGGGCTGGGTTGCAGTTGGGGATTATAACGGCAACCTGATTTATGATATCAGTCAGGACGGAACATCCAAACAGATTGATACGAATCTTCCGGTGAAATCGCTGTCCGTGGCAGCAAACGGCGTTGTGGCAGCGATTCTGGAGGATGGGGATGTGACCTGGATCAACGTCTATAATCCTACTGGGGAAAAAGCAGTCGGAATCAAAACGACGATGCAGAAATCAGGTTATCCGGTTTCCGTGTCATTGTCGGACAATGGAAAACTGATGATGGTGGCATATCTGAAAGCAGAAAGCGGTAGTATGAAATCGATCGTCAGCTTTTACAATTTTGACGAAGTCGGACAAAACTACACCGACACGATGGTAAGCTCCTACGAATATTCGGATACGGTAATCCCGCTGGCAGAGTTTACGGGGACGCATACGGCGTATTCTGTGGGAAATAATCAGTTCATGTTATATGAAGGAAATGAAATTCCAAAAAATATCTTCCAGAATTTCATGCAGGAGGAGTTGCAGGACGTCCGCAGCAGCGGCAATTATGTGGCGTTTATTTTTAATGGTACGAATGGAAACGGAAAATATCGGATTGACATTTATAATATGAATGGAACGCAGGTGCTGTCGTTGCCGTTTGCAATCGAATACCGGGATGCTCTGATTTCGGATCAGGAACTGATTATATATAATGAAGCAGAGTGCCTGATTTATAACCTGAACGGAAAAGAAAAATACAGCGGACCGATACCGGAACAGACGCAGCTTTTAAAAACGCTGGGCGGAAACCGGTTTCTTGCGGTTACTGTAAACAGCATAGATATGATAGAAATGAAATAAACGGGAGAAAAAATGAACGTACTGCTGGTTTGCGTGATCTTATTTGCCCTTTGGCGGGGATATGCCGGAATGAAAAAAGGAATGGTGGATGAAATCAGGATGCTGCTGTCTCTGGTCATTTCTCTGTTCGTCCTTTCGCTGGCTATCCTTTTATATAGCAGTGTGAAAGAAAAAAACAATACCAATATAATACTGTCGGTTTTGATGCTGCTGATTACCGGACTCGCAGCCAGACTGGTGAACCTGATTTTCAAGTCCCTTTCGGCAATCGCGCACCTGCCGATTTTGAAACTGCTCAACAGTGTACTGGGAATCGTGGTCGGCATGGCAGAGAGCATTGTAGTTTTATGGATTATTTATATTGTAATCGCCAGCTTCGATACAGGAAGAGTCGGCAGCCAGATCGCGGCGTGGACCGTTGAAAACGAATGGCTGACGAAGCTTTATCAGATGAACCGGTTCGCCTACTGGCTGGCGGGATTATCCTGATGTTACGGGATTGTAAAAAAGTAAGAAAAAAGCGAAAACTGGTTGACAACTAAAAAAGGATAATGCTATACTGAAGTTCCACCGCAGGAAATGCGATGGAACTTCTTCTTTAAAAAAGAAGAAAAAGTGCTTGACATCGACGAATAGTCTTGGTAAAGTTTATGACTGTTGCGGCAATCGAAAGCAACACGGATTTCTGAAAAGAAATTCAAAAAAATAAAAAACTGCTTGACATGAACAGTAAGTTCTGATAAACTAATGAACTGTTGCTGCGAGTGATGAGCAACCAGGTTTCGAAAGAAACTTGAAAATAAAATAAAAAAGTTCTTGACAAACAGAACTGCTTATGATAGACTAAATGAGCTTTCTGAG
>ERZ1026874.328-NODE-328-length-31226-cov-7.179526_pt1 | contig 31226 bp, 23 predicted proteins | sample MGYA00380167_ERZ1026874 | MGnify/ENA primary metagenome ERZ1026874 (study PRJEB33269, sample SAMEA4719803) | human gut metagenome | biome: human-associated habitat; feature: organic feature; material: feces | place: Cameroon | collected 2013-10 ...
TAGTCTAAAAGAGCGTGTAAAAAATGATTTCTCATTTTTTCACACGCCCTTTTTTACATTTTATCCTTTCCTTCCCGTCTCGAACAGATAGATTTCACGACTGACGCGGTTGGCGAGGTCGGCGCTTACTTTGGCGAACAGATCGAGCTGTCGTTTGCGGATTTCCATCGGCGCCTGGGCGAGCTCCCAGCCGATGGCGTCCGCGAGGCGGGCTTTTTCCGCATCCGGCAAAGAGCGGTAACGGGTGCGCGCCTGGGAATAGTCGTCGGTTTTCTCAAGGACGGAGCGCTGCACAGTCCCGCCGGGATAGCGCATGCCCGGATAGCAGGGCATGGGGGCTTCCTGCGGATTGTTGCGGTCTAAGGAGTTTGGCTTGTAGTTGACGCAGCCGGGCGGATTTTTGTATGCCATATAGCCGTCCTGCTGGTCGTTGGCGACAGGAGAAACCGGGCGGTTGACCGGAAGCTGGGCGAAGTTTGCGCCGATGCGGTAACGCTGTGTGTCGGTGTAGGAAAATGTGCGTCCCTGCAGCATTTTATCGGCGGAAAATTCGATGCCGGGAACGATGTTTGCGGGACAGAACGCTGCCTGCTCAATGTCGGTAAAAAAGTTTTTTGGATTTTCGTTTAAAACCATCATGCCGACCTTCTGGAACGGGAACTGATCCTCCGGCCAGATTTTGGTATCGTCGAGTGGATCGAAGGACAGCTGGTCAGCCATTTCGGGCTTCATGATCTGTACCTGAAATTCATATCGGATCGGGTTGCCCAAAGCGAGCCGCCTGTGCAGCGTGCGCACAGCGATGTCCGGATCCTGACCGGCAAGGCGTTTTCCTTCTTTTCGGTCGATGATGTCGAAGGGTTCCTGCGCGGTAAAACGATATTTGACGTAAAACCGTTCCCCTTTTCCATTGACCCAGACAAAGGTATTGACACCAAAACCGTCCATTTTGGCAAAATCCTTAACGATGCCGCGGTCACTGTAGAGCCACATCAGTTGATGAAGGCTTTCCGGTGTGAGGGAGAAAAAATCCCAGACATGCGCGTAGTTTTTGATATTTGTGCAGGGATCAGGCTTCTGGGAATGGATGAAATCGGGAAACTGCATGGCGTCGCGGATAAAAAAGACTGGAAGGCTTAAGCCGACGACGTCATAATTACCCTGAGAGGTGTAAAATTTAACAGCAAAGCCGCGCGGGTCGCGGTCAGTGTCAGGAGAGCCCTTGGAGCCGATGACGGTGGAGAAACGGATCAGAAAACGGGTGGATACGGACGGATCCTGTAAAAACGCAGCGCTCGTATAATCCCGCATGGAACGATAAGGGCGGAATGTGCCGAATGCGCCGCTTCCTTTGGCGTGCACAACGCGCTCCGGGATGCGTTCCCGGTCGAAATGTGCAAGTTTTTCAATAAAATCCACGTCCTGTAAGAGGACAGGACCGTTTTGCCCGAGGGTCTGGGAGCTGGCGGTGTCCGAAACGGGAGCGCCTTGAGAAAGAGTCAGCACAGGCTGGCTGCAGGAAGCAGCGAGAGTCTGTGCTGAGTTTGGATTGGTGTCAGCCAGATGTCCGTCAGACGGCATCCGGCTGTTGTTTAAAGATTCCTTTGTCATAAAATTCCCTCAGAGTCCTTTTTACTATTTATGATATGGGACTTTGGGAAAAAAGTACCGCATTATTGCTCGCGGAACGTGATTGTGCCAGTCTTTTCGTCCATGCTTTCAACGATAGCGAGAGATTCCAGATGGATGCCTTTTTTGCGCAGCTCATCGCCGCCGGGCTGGAAGCCTTTTTCAATTACGATGCCCGCACCGACTAGGGTTGCACCGGAGGATTCTACCAGGGCAGCAAGACCCTCGAGAGCTCTTCCGTTTGCTAAGAAATCATCGATCAGCAGGACTCTGTCGCTGGGAGAAAGGAATTCTTTGGATACGATGATGTCATAGATTCTGCCGTGGGTGTAGGATTCCACCTGTGTGGTGAAAACGTCTCCGGCAATATTTTTGGTCTGATTTTTCTTCGCAAAAACGACAGGAACATCAAAATACTGCGCCGTGATGCAGGCAATGCCGATACCGGAGGCTTCGATGGTCAGGATTTTGTTGACGCCGGCATCCGAGAAACGGCGGTAAAACTCTTTGCCGATTTCTTCAAACAGGTGGATATCCATCTGATGATTCAGGAAGCGGTCTACTTTGAGGACATTTCCTTCTTTAATGATTCCGTCTTTGCGAATTCTTTCTTCCAAAAGCTGCATAGTTTTTTACTCCTTATTTAAATTTCTGATAATAGCCCATAATAAAAATGAACAGGACGATCAGCGGCAGAATATAGGAAACGTAAACGCGTGCCCAGGCGGGAAATTTTACGCCCTTGCCGGTGTCGGCTTCTGCCAGGAAGTTTTTCCAGCCCCAGCCGTATCTGCTGGTACAGAACAGCAGATAGACCATGCTGCCCAGGGGCAGGAGGTTGTTGGAAACAATGAAGTCCTCGAGATCCTGAATCGTGGAGCCAGCGCCCAGCGGCTGGAAACCGGACCAGATGTTGAAGCCGAATACGCAGGGCAGGGACAGGAGGATAATCGCAATTCCATTGATCAGGACGGTTTTTTTACGGGATGTGCCGAACAGATCCATGGAAAAGCTGATGATATTTTCAAATACGGCAATAATCGTGGACTGGGCGGCAAACGTCATGAAAACGAAGAACAAAACACCGAAAATCCGTCCGCCGACCATCTGGTTGAAGATGTTGGGCAGAGTGATGAACACCAGTCCGGGTCCCTGTCCGGGATCGACGCCGAATGCAAAGCAGGACGGGAAAATAATCAGTCCTGCGAGAAAAGCAACCAGTGTGTCCAGAAGGCAGATATTGATTGTTTCCCCTGTCAGGGTGTGGTCTTTACCGATGTAGCTGCCGAAAATCGCCATCGCACCGATACCGAGGCTCAGGGTAAAGAATGCCTGTCCCATTGCGGCGAAAATCGTGTTGCCGACGCCGTTTTCTGTAAATCTGGTAAAATCGGGAATCAGATAAAAGCGCAGTCCCTCGGAAGCGCCGGGCAGTGTCACACTGCGGATACACAGAATGAGCAGGATGAGGAAAAGACAGCTCATCATTACCTTGGTAATACGCTCCACACCTTTTTGCAGACCGAGACTGCAGATAAAAAAGCTCAGCAGAACCACAAGAACCATCCAGAATGTCATGTAACCGGGGCGGGCGAGCATGTCATTAAAAACTGTTGCAACGCCGTCAGAATCCAGACCTTTGAATTCGCCGGTCAGCGTCTTGAAGATATAGGCTGCCATCCAGCCGCCGACTGTGGTGTAAAACATCATCAGAAGATAGTTGCCTGCCATACAGGCATAGCCCTGCAGATGCCATTTTGTACCGGCAGGCTCAAGCACATGGAAAGAGCGCGCCGCGGATTTCTGGCTGGCGCGGCCCACCGCAAATTCCATGACCATGATCGGAAGACCGAGCAGGACAAGGAAAATAAGGTAAACAAGGACAAACGCGGCGCCGCCGTATTGTCCCGTAATATAAGGGAAACGCCAGACATTACCCAATCCTACCGCACAGCCGGCAGAAATCAGGATAAATCCAAGCCTGGAGGAAAAACGTTCTCTATTGTTCATTTGCAGCTCTCCCGGAATCTTAAAAAATACGATTGAACGGTATCGGACAATCTGTAGAAAAGCATAGCATAAAACGGTATTTTACGCAACGAACGGAGCGAGAAATTATAAAAACTAAATGAAATTTTCGGCGGCAGGATTGTAAAGAGGTGGAGAATATTGTACCCTTAAAGAGAAGAACTGCAGTTCGTTTTAGCAGGAGGGCTGCAGTCAGAAACTGGAGGAAATGAAAGAGCATGTTGGATTGGAAGCTGCTTGCCGGTGCAGCAGGCATTGTGGCGGCGGTTGTTTTTGTCATATGGCTGATTTTTTTCTGCGCACGCCGGATACGGGAGCATTTAAAGGGACGTGAGCTGGATGCAATGGAGGGACACGATTTCGAATATTTCTGTGCGGACCTTCTGGAAGACCATGGTTTTAAAAGTGTAGAAGTGACCCGCGGGAGCGGTGATTACGGTGTTGATGTCCTGGCGGAAAAGGAGGGCGTGACCTATGCGGTACAGTGTAAACGCTACGATGGGCCTGTTGGCGTCAAGGCGGTTCAGGAAGCCTATGCGGGGCGGGATTATTACGACCGGATGGTGGGCGCTGTGATGACGAACCAGTATTTTACGGAGCCTGCGGTCAAGGCGGCAAAGAAGCTGAAGATTCTCCTGTGGGACAGGGGATATCTGGAAAGCATGATGGAAGAAGAGGAATAAAGATTGAAAAATGGTAACTGTGAGGGTACGGAACAGTTACGAAAAATAAAATTTTTCAATCGCGGGATTTGTGTCTGCGCGCACTTGACACAAACTCGGCATGCGCAAAAAGCGTGCGCAGAAATGAGTGGAAAGTATGAGTTTTGTGGAATTTCATGACGTGAAAAAAATTTATCACATGGGCGAGGTGGAGATCCCGGCACTGCAGGGCGTCAATTTCGAAATCGAAAAAGGCGAATTCTGCGTGATCGTCGGAGCCAGCGGCGCTGGCAAGACAACGATCCTGAATATCCTTGGCGGAATGGATACGCTGACGGAGGGAAAGGTCCTGCTGGATGGAAAAGAAATTTCCTCTTACGGAAAGAAGCAGCTGACAGACTACCGCAGATATGATATTGGTTTTGTGTTCCAGTTTTATAATCTGGTCGGAAATCTGACAGCGCTGGAAAATGTGGAGCTGGCATCCCAGATCTGCAGCGATCCGCTGGATGCAGGGCAGGTGCTTGCAGACGTGGGGCTTGCAGACCGGGCATCGAACTTCCCTGCGCAGCTTTCCGGCGGGGAACAGCAGCGTGTGGCGATCGCCCGTGCCCTTGCCAAAAATCCAAAGCTTTTGCTGTGCGATGAACCAACCGGCGCGCTGGATTATAATACAGGTAAGGCAGTGCTGAAGCTGCTGCAGGATACCTGCCGCAAAAAGGGCGTTACCGTCGTTGTCATCACACACAACCAGGCGATCACAGCGATGGCGGATCGGATTATTACCGTAAAGAATGGAACAGTCACAGATATGCGTAAAAACGAACATATTGTTCCGGTAGAGCAGATCGAGTGGTAAAGGATAGAATGTGCGCTCGGCAAGCATTTTGTTTGTTGGAAATATAGGCTTGTGCCGCGGCGCGGCAGAAGGTGAGGAGACGTGAAGAAAAGAAAATCGGCGATGTGGAAAACAACATATCGGGAAATCCGGCAGAGCTTCGGCAGATATGCTGCGATTTTGGCGATTGTAGCGCTGGGTGTGGGATTTTTCGTCGGGCTGATGGTGGTGACGCCTGCAATGGTGCGAAACGGCGGGCGGTATTTGAACAGTCATGACCTGTATGATCTGCGGCTGTTATCGACCCTCGGCTTTGAAAAGGATTCGGTGGACGCTTTTACAGGCAGAGAGGACATCAAAGCAGTGGAGGGCGCGGTTTCCTCGGATTTCCTGGCGGTGGATGAGAGCGGCAAAAGCCGGGTGCTTGTGGCGCAGACACTTTTGGAAGTACAGAATCAGGTCGAATTAAAAGCGGGACGGCTGCCGGAGGCGGCGGATGAAATTGTCGTGGATTCCAGTCTGTTTTCGAAAGACGATATCGGCAAAACGATTCAGGTTTCGGATGAAAATTCCGAAGAGACGGCAGACTTGTTTGCATATGACGTGTATACAATCGTCGGCGTAGCAGACGCTTCCTATTATATTAACTATCAGCGCGGCTCGACCACCCTTGGAACGGGGCGGGTTTCCGGCTTTGTATATATGCTTCCGGATGGATTTGATACGGATTATTATACGGAACTTTTTGTCCGGCTCGATCAGAATGACCGGATTTATAGCGACGCTTACAAGGCAAAAATCGAAGACCTCAAGACCTGGGCGGAACCGATTGCAGAGCAGGAGGCGCAGAACCGCTACGACAGCCTGAAAGCAGATGCGCAGCAGAAGGTGGACGATGCGCAGAAGGAGCTGAGGGATCAGACAGCGGATGCGCGTACCGATCTGGAAGAGGCGAAGCAGAAGCTGACAGACGGGCAGAAAGAGCTTGCAGACGGCAAAGAGCAGATCGCGGACGCAAAGAAGCAGCTGCAGCAGGCAAAACAGACGCTTGCGCAGAAGCAGACGGAACTTAACAACGGACGCGCGCAGCTTGTGGATGGACGCAGCCAGCTGGAAGCCGGACAGGCGCAGCTCGACAGCGCGCGGGCACAGTTGAATGCAGCGATTGCGGCTGCGCAGAGCGCGGGAAGCCAGGCGGGCGCAGAATCCGGCGTGTCCGGCAGTGCCGCCGTCAGCCTTGCGCAGCAGCTGGCCCAGCTCGACGCGCAGCAGGCAGCTCTGGATGCGCAGCGCAATCAGCTGGAAAGCAGCGAGGCAGAGCTTACAGCCGGAGAAAAGCAGCTTGCGGCTGCAAAGCAGGAGCTTTCCTCGCAGGAAAAACAGCTAAACGAGCAGGAACAGAAGCTGGCGGATGCAGAGAAGGAGCTTGCCGACGGTCAGAAAGAATATGAAGACGGCTTGCAGACACTGGATGAAAAGACCGCAGATGCGAAGGAAGAGATTGCGGATGCGCAGAAGCAGATCGACGAGATTCAGGAGCCGGATGTCTATGTGCTGGGCAGGGATACCAATATCGGTTACGCCAGTTATGAAAATGATTCTACGATCGTCGCCGGAATTGCAAAGGTATTGCCGTTTTTCTTTTTCCTGGTAGCGGCGCTGGTATGTATGACGACAATGAACCGGATGGTAGAGGAGCAGCGGACGCAGATCGGTGTACTCAAGGCACTGGGTTATTCGGAAGCCCGTATTATGGGGAAATATCTGTTTTATGCGGGAAGTGCGGCAGGGATCGGTTCTGTCATCGGTTTTCTGATCGGTTCGACGATTTTTCCGACCGTCATCTGGAATGCATATAAGATCATGTACCATATGGGGGATTATGAGCTGATGTTTGACCCGGGGCTGGCGGCTGCCTCGCTTGCAGTGGCACTTTTATGCTCGGTTGGCGTAACGTGGCTGACCTGTCGGTACGAGCTGATGAGCACGGCTGCAAATCTGATCCGTCCCAAGTCGCCAAAGAGCGGCAGAAGGGTATGGCTGGAGCACATCCCGTTGCTCTGGAACCATATGAGCTTTCTGGCAAAGGTTTCCGTGCGGAATGTTTTCCGGTATAAGCAGAGATTTTTTATGATGGTAATCGGTATCGGCGGCTGTACAGCCCTTCTTGTAACCGGCTATGGTATAAAGGATACGATTGCGGACATCGCGGACATGCAGTATGAGGAAGTGCAGCTGTATGATATGAGCGCGACACTGAAGGAGGGGTATCCGGACGCGGATGCGGCAGACTTTTCTGAACTTACCGGGGTGCTTTCCGGATCCTCGAAGGATTGGATGCCCTTCTGTGAGATTTCAATGGATCTGACGGGGCGCAGTGGTGTCAAGACCGCAAATGTCGTCATTCCGCAGGACACCGGGGCAGCGCAGGAGTATATCCGGCTGCGGACAGAAGAGGGTGAGGATATTCCATGGCCTGGTGAGGAAGAGGCTGTTATCAGTGCAAAGCTTGCGCGAAAATGCGGGATCCGCGTTGGGGATACCGTTACACTGCGGACAGAGGATGGCGAAAAGCTCAAAGTGAAGGTGACTGCTCTATCTCGAAATTATATTTATAATTACGTTTATATTTCACCGGAAACATGGAAACTCGATAACGGAAGCGATCCGGTTTACAAGAGCATTTATATCCATGCATCGGAGGGTGCGCAGGAGAACCGGGAACTGTCGGAAAAGCTGCTGGCATGCGACGTCGTTTCTGCGGTTGCGGTCAATGCGGATATGCTCAGCCAGATCAACAAAATGATGGGCAGTCTGGATGCAGTGGTGCTTCTGGTCATTCTCTGCGCCGGTGCGTTGGCATTTATCGTAATTTATAACCTGACGAACATCAACATCACCGAGCGAATCCGGGAGATTGCAACGATCAAGGTACTTGGTTTCCGACCCAAGGAGACAGCAGCCTATGTGTTCCGGGAAAATGTCGTGCTGACAGCGCTCGGAACAATTGTCGGGCTGGGAGCCGGAATTTGCCTGCACCGGTTTGTTATTGCAAATATTGATGTCGATATGGTTACATTTCAGCCGCGGGTGCTTCCCTTTAGCTTTGTAAAGAGTATCCTGCTGACCTTTGTATTTATGGTCATTGTAGATGTTGTGATGTATCTGAAGCTGGAACGGATCAATATGGCGGAATCGCTGAAAAGCGTGGAATAAAACAATAAAATGCATGCTCGGTGAGCGATCTATGGGCATGAACCAAACGGGCTGGCGCGTGGTCAGCCCGTTTTTGCTGCAGTCTGTTTCAGCCGTTTTGTAAGGTTTTCGAAATCAGACGGACCAGCTTCCAGGACAAAGCGATGGAAGCGCAGCAGGGAAAAGTTGTCGCTCCACTGAAGTTCGGCTCTTTTTTTGAGGGCATTCATTTCGAGATAACCAACGTAATACTTCAAATAGACCGCAGGGGCAGTGCGCAGATAATCGTAAACACGTTCCGACTGCTCTTCCGAAAGACCGAAGGATTCGAGGGAGCGCAGAAGCTCTGACTCTTCCGCGCCGTAATAGTGCAGAGAAAGGTCGAGTAAGCAAAACAGGTTGATTTGCAGATCGCGCTGCTGTGCCAGAAGCGTACAGAGCAGCGCAGCGGGATAGGAGCTGCCCAAGCTGCCTTCCGCTTCCGCAAGGACCTGTGCGGCATATTCATAGGAAATCCGTTCGGTATAGTACGCCCAGCCCTCCACATATCCGCCGTAGGAGAACAGCTTGCGAATTGGCAGCGTCTGCGTGTCGCAGACAAGGGAGGAATAGACGGTCTGGTAGAGATGCCCCGGATAACCCTCGTGGGCGAGTGTGGTGTAAAGCTCAATTCCGTCCGCGGTCGAGGAACGGTTGATGCGGATCGTATTCTGCATCAGAGCATCGATAGGCGGGATCATATAAAAGGCGGGACTGGAATATGCCTCGAGCCCGGCGTCCACATCCTGAATGTCGCATTGAACCGTCTGGGCGGTTAGATCGGCCAGAGCCGGAAAGTCCTGCTGCATCCGGTTTTGCAGATCTTCCAGAATGGCGGTTGGATCAGAAAGTGGAAATCCATCGTTAACCGGGGCAAGGTCAGGCGTACCGCCGGTCAGCTCCTGATAAGTGGTCAGCGTCTGCTTCATCTCTTTGTAGGTTTTCTGAAACTGTTTTTGAAGGAGCAAATAGAGCTGATCCATGGAAAGGGAGGAGCCGGTGGATTCCTTGACGAGCCAGGCATAATATTGCCGCCCGTCGGGCTTCTGGGAAAGTCCTCCCCTCGTGCGTCCGGTGTCGGAAAGCTGTTCCAGCCCGTCTGCGAGCAACTGCCAGGCGGGCAGGACGGATTTTGACAAAAGCGACTGGTTTTGGGCTTCGTATTGTGACTGCTGCTTGGCGGTCAGAAGTCCTTTTTGTAAAAGAGATGCAAGTCTGGAAGAAAACGTCGTCTGTAAAAAGTGCGTGCCGGAGGAAAGCGCCTCCTTTGTGAGGATTTCGCGGCACTGCTGTGCACTTTTTTTAGCGTCCTCTTTTTCCATAAAAAGCCCGGCTGCACTTTTTTCGGATTCATAAGAAAGCAGACCCTGCACGTAATCGGGAACGGACTGCAGGAGGGAAAGATAGGTTTCCACGTCGTCAGCGGTATAAAACGGATATTCTGCAAATAATAAAAGCAGCTCGCTCTGCATGCCGGAGGTCGGGGAAAGGGGTTCCTCATAATAGGAAAAATCAGATTCTTCGAGGTCGAGAGCCAGCCTGTCGCAGAGCAGATCGTAGGTATAGCGTTCCTCCTCATTTAATTTTTTCGAATCGAGAAAGGAGAGCACGGATAAAAATTTCTGCCGGGAGGCGGCAGAAGCCTCGGAAGCTTCCTTAGAATAAACCGGAAGCGCAGCGTCTTTTAGATGAATCCCATGCAGATTCGGATACGCCATGACAAAGTGCAGGCTGAGGGCATCGTGTTCGAGGCTGGACTGTACATATGCGCTTGTTATTTTATGGAAAAGAGCCCGGTCAAAGCAGTGGGAACACAGCAAAATGGCGGGCAGAAAAATACACAGAAAAAGTGTGCATAGAAACAGAGGAATCCGTTTGCGGAAAATATTTTTCAAAAAGCGCCACCAGTTTTTTTCATATTTATATGTGTTTTTGGGGAAAGATATGAGAAAACCCCCTGTAAATGGTTGACTGTCTATAGTAAAATGTGATACAAAGTAAAGTAAGTGGTTAATTTTTGGGCCGTTTTCGCGGCGGAATGAGAGGAATTATGGATAATTTGGAACTTGCCAAAGTGGCGAATGAAGTCCGCAAGGGCGTTTTGACTGCTGTACATGGCGCAAAATCCGGTCATCCGGGAGGATCGCTTTCTGCAGCAGATATCTTTACCTACCTGTATTTTGAAGAGATGAATATTGATCCGGCAGATCCGAAGAAGGAAGACCGGGATCGTTTTGTTCTTTCCAAGGGACATACGGCACCCGGTCTGTATTCTGCCCTGGCACATAGAGGCTTTTTCCCGGTAGAGGATCTGGAGACACTGCGTCATCTCGGTTCTTATTTGCAGGGACATCCCTGTCTGGATAAGATTCCGGGCGTAGATATGTCCACAGGCTCCCTTGGACAGGGTGTTTCTGCCGCTGTCGGCATGGCACTGGGCGGAAAAATGACAGACGAAAAGTTCCGCGTATATTCGCTTCTGGGCGATGGCGAGATTCAGGAAGGTCAGGTTTGGGAAGCTGCGATGTTTGCCGGCTTCCATAAGCTGGATAATCTCGTGCTTATTGTAGATAACAACGGTCTGCAGATCGATGGAAAGATCGAGGACGTATGCTCCCCGTATCCGATCGACGAGAAGTTCCGCGCTTTCAATTTCCATGTAATTGACGTTGCAGACGGCAACGATATGGAACAGTTGCGTCAGGCGTTTGCAGAAGCGCGCAGCACAAAGGGCATGCCGACTGCAATTATTGCCCATACGGTAAAGGGCAAGGGTGTTTCCTTTATGGAAGATCAGGCTGGCTGGCATGGTAAGGCGCCCAACGATGAAGAGTATCAGATCGCAATGGCGGATCTGGAAAGGATCGGTGAAGCATTATGTCAGAAGTAAAGAAGATTGCGACCAGAGAAGCCTTCGGGGAAACTCTGGTAGAGTTGGGAAAGAAACATCCTGAGCTGGTAGTGCTGGACGCAGATCTGGCCGCAGCGACAAAGACCGCCGTATTTAAAAAGAGCTTTCCTGACCGTCATTTTGACTGCGGTATCGCAGAGGCAAATATGATGGGCGTGGCAGCAGGACTTTCCCTCGTTGGGAAAATTCCGGTGGCGAGCTCCTTTGCCATGTTTGCAACAGGCCGTGCTTACGAACAGATCCGTAACTCTATCGGCTATCCTCATTTGAACGTAAAAATCGGCGCAAGCCATGCCGGCATCACCGTCGGCGAGGATGGTGCGAGCCATCAGTGTAACGAAGATATCGCTCTGATGCGCTCCATTCCGGGTATGGTTGTCATGAACCCCTCCGATGCGGTTGAGGCGGCAGAGTGTGTCCGTGCTGCCATCGAATATGTTGGCCCTGTATATATGCGTTTCGGACGTTCTGCAGTGCCGGTAATCAATGACCGTCCCGGTTATCATTTCGAGATGGGAAAAGGTATCGTGCTGCGTGAGGGTACGGATGTGACGATCGTTGCAACCGGTATTTTGGTAAGCTCCGCGCTGGAAGCGGCTGAAAAGCTGGCAGCAGAGGGCATCAGCGCAGAGGTTATCAATATTCATACGATCAAGCCTCTGGACAAAGAGCTGATCATCAACAGCGCAAAGAAGACCGGAAAAGTCGTGACGGCGGAAGAGCATTCCGTGATCGGCGGCCTTGGTTCTGCCGTTTGCGAGGCATTGTCTGAAGAGTGCCCGACAAAGGTATGCAGAATCGGCATTCAGGATGTATTCGGCGAGTCCGGTTCTGCGGGCGAGCTTCTTGTAAAATATGGTCTTGACGGGAACGGTGTATACAATACCGTAAAGAATTTTGTGACCCGTTAAGTGGAGGAAAGTATGGAAAAAATTCTGGCTCCGTCAATTCTGGCAGCCGATATTATGCGGCTTGGGGAGCAGATTGAAGCGGTAAAAAATGCTGGCGCGAAATATCTTCATATCGATGTGATGGACGGTATGTTCGTTCCGGCGCTGTCCTATGGCATGTGTGTTGTGGAGTCGATCCGCAAGTCCTGCGATATGGTTCTGGACGTGCACCTGATGATCGTAGAACCGGGACGGCATGTGGAAGCGTTTGCAAAAGCAGGCGCAGATATTATTACGATCCATCTGGAAGCCTGTGCAGACGCGCATGAGGTCATCCGACAGATTCACAGCTGCGGCTGTAAGGCTGGTGTCAGCATCAAGCCCGGTACGCCGATAGAGGTGCTGGAGGAATATCTGGATGAGGTCGAGCTGATTCTGATTATGAGTGTTGAGCCTGGCTTTGGCGGTCAGAAATATATTCCGGAGTCAACGGAACGCATCCGCCAGACCGCAGAGCTGATCCGGAAAAGCGGTCGTGAGATTGAGCTGGAGGTAGACGGCGGCGTTGGTGCAGGAAATGTCGAGCTGGTGCTGGAGGCCGGCGCGAATGTGATTGTGGCAGGCTCCGCTGTTTTTAAGGATCCGGCAAAAAATGCAGCAGAAATGATGTCGATCCTCAAAAAGTGGGATTGAATACGTTACACAGAAGCGCTCCGCAGGAAAACCTGTGGGGCGTTTTTTAGGGCTTAAAGGACACCATACGGCGGTCATCCGATCGTGCAGCGTGCACGGAAATCAGAGGAAAATTGAAAAATAAAATTTTTCAATCGCGAGATTTGTGTCTGCGCGCACTTGACACAAACTCGGTATGCGCAAAAAGCGTGCGCGGAAATAAGAGGAAACATGGAATTTTCAGAACAATTAAAAATATATGCGGAAACGCACTTTGAAAACAGAAAAAAATATTTTGCGCCGATTATATCCGAAATCGAGGCAGGCTTGTCTTTGTGCAGCGAGGAAGAGACCCTGCTGATAAAATTTTTTTACGGGACGATGCCGCTGCGGGATGCCGGGGAATATCCGTTTGAAATATTTCTGAGTTATGTGCGCCATGCCCTATGGCTGCGGAAAACGATAGACTGGTGCAAGAAGCTGCCGGAGGATCTGTTTGTCCACGACGTACTGTATTATCGGATCAACTCGGAGGACATCAGCGATTGCCGCAGTTTTTTTTACGAGCAGTTAAAAGACCGAATTGCGGGACTGGACGAATATCAGGCAGCGGTAGAGATCAACTACTGGTGCGTAGAGCATGCAACGTATGAAATGGCGGATGACCGAACGGCGGGGCCGATGACGATGTACCGGAGCGGAAAAGGACGCTGCGGAGAAGAATCCACCTTTACGGTGACGGCATTGCGCAGTGTCGGGCTTGCAGCACGTCAGGTATACACGCCGCGTTGGGCGCACTGCGACGATAACCATGCCTGGGTCGAGGTTTGGGTAAATGGAGAATGGCACTTTCTGGGGGCCTGCGAGCCGGAAGAAAAACTGGATCGCGGCTGGTTTACAGGACCTGCCGGACAGGCGCTTTTGATTCACAGCCGCACATTCGGCGATTATGCGGCGGGAAAGCGGGAAGAGGTAATCGGCAGGGATGGCGCGGTTGTCTGCCACAATGTCACCGCTTCGTATACAAAGATACGCAAGCTCCGGATTCAGGTGCGAAAACAGGACAACACCCCGGCAGCGCACGCACAAGTTTCGGTGGAAATTCTGAACATGGCGGAATATTTCCCGGCAGCAGTGCTGGAAACCGACGAACAGGGCGAGACTTCGATCAGGCTTGGGCTGGGCGACATCCGGCTGCAGGCGCGGTCAGAGGGAAAGTTTGTGGAGCGTTATTGTAATCTGGCAGAGGACGGCGTCGGAGCGGCAGATGCGGATTGCGCTGTTACGCTTGTGCTGAAGGATTCGGAAGCGGGAATGAAAGATGCGCTTTCTGGCGTTTCTGCCTGCGAATGGCATTTGGCGAAGCTCTGCGCTCCGAAAGAAGTCGTTGTCCGGGAAAGTGTATTGAGTGAGGAAGAAGTGTCGCGCGGCACGCGGAGACTGGCAGATGCAGTGAAGCTGCGGGAAGAACGCTTCGATCAGCTGACCCGGCACGCGATTGCAGTGCATCCGGATGAGGAAGAAAGGATGCGCGTTGCGGGAGAGAATGCAGAGGAGCTGACAGCTTTTCTGGAAAAGGATGATAACCCGGATCGCAAAAAGCTGCTGGACAGTCTGACGAAAAAAGATAATAAAGATCTGCGGGCAGAAGTGCTGGAAGACCACTTGTCAGCAAAGCGCGGCAGCTGGCCGGAAGATATACATGTACAGGATCTGCTGTGTCCCAGAATCTGGCTGGAAGAAATCGGCGCTTACAGAAGTTACATTTGCAGTGTGCTGACTGCTCAGGAGCAGGAAGCATTTGCCTCCAATCCAGAGCTGATATGGAATTATGTAAACCAAAATATTACCGATATCCCGGAAGAAGAATATAATACCCTTTGTGCGTCGCCGATCGGCTGTCTGAAGCTGAAAATGGGCAGTGCAGTTTCCCGGACGATTTTGTTTATTGCGATTTGCAGAAGCCTGAATATCCCGGCGAGATTGGATAAAAGCCTGATGCTTCCGGAATACTGGGCGGACGGCGCATTCCGCGTACCGGTCAGCAGGGCGCAGGCCTCGAAAGGAACGCTTCTGCTGCGAAATATTCCGGGAAAAGAATGGATTTATGCGCAGCACTGGACGCTGGGGCGTCTGGAAAAGGATCATTTCGTGACAATGAATCATACCGGACTGGTATTTGAAAAGGAAACGTTAGAGCTTTTACTTCCGGTGGGAATTTATCGTCTGATTGCAGTAAAACGGCTATTGAACGGGGATCAGGAGGCAGCAGAGCTTTTGTTTGCGATCGAAAAGGAGAAACAGACCGAGCTTTATATGCCGGATTTTGAAAAAACGGATGGTGTGATGCCGTGGGAAAAAAACAGTGTATTGGAGGAAATACAAAGCTGCCTGCTTCGGGACATCCTCTTACAGAGAGCGGATGGAACGCTTTGCAGTCTGGAAAAGCTGGTAAGCGGAAAACGCAGTATTCTGGCGTTTCTGGAAATTGGGGCAGAGCCGACAGAGCATGTGCTGAATGAGGTTCTGGCACTGGAAAAGAGCGCAAAAGGAAATTCCAAAGGAATTGGCTGTCAGCTGCTTTTCGTTCTGCGGCAGGAAAAAGACCTGCAGCATAAAACGCTGCAGGAAGTGCTGGCGCTGGATGCGGGATCTGAGATAGAAATTTTATACGATATATCTGGCGGTGCTTCGGATGCCAATGCCGCACTGCACACCGCGATTGGTGACACAGCGTCCGGTACCCTCTGTGGCTGGCAGGAGACTGCGAAGAGAATGAGGCTTGCCGAAAAGCTCCCGGTTCTGGCAGCTGTCAGACCGGATGGAACTGGCATTTACGGAAGCTGCGGATACCACGTCGGAAGTGTAGAACTGATGGTGCGGATTCTGAAGGAAGCAGTCCGGACAGAAGCAGATTGATAAAAAACAATAGAATGCACGCTCTGCGAGCATTCTATTGTCATGAATCAGGGGCAGCGCCCGGGAAAATCCCGGAGCGCTGCCCCTTTTTGAAAATGGAATTACATCATGCCTTCTTTAAGAATATTATGGTCGCGCAGAAGCTTTTCGATCACTGTACCGGAAATTGCTTTTAACAGAGGCTTCTTGAGCTTATTGAGCGGTCCGGGAAGTTCGATCTCCAGCGGAGATACGCCATCCATCAGCTTTACGGAGCTGTCGAGAAGTTCACGGATATCATAAACGCTGCCCCATACCTCCGGAACACCACGGTCTACGCCAAGCAGTCCGTAAACGGCTTCCATAGCAGTACGAACAGAATATTCTGTCGTGAAGATAGTGTCTCTGGGGGTTTCCGCAAACTGACCCAGGAATGCGAAGTTTACGCAGCCATCCGGGATAACATCAGGGCGGTCACCCTTTGCTCTGGGCATGAAGAATGCGGTAATATAAGGCATCATGGTAGGAACGCAGACTGCACTGTGCTCTGCCAGCTCCGGAATTTCGTCTACCGGAACGCCGAGATGATACAGCCATTCTTCTGTAATTTCCTTACCGGTACATTCTTTCATGGGCTTCTTGATATAATCGCCGGGAACGTCGGTGAACAGGCTGTATACCCATACACAAACCTGCTTCTTATCCTGTTCTTTGAACTGACCCTGACGGTTGATGGTCCAGCTTAACAGCCAGCTGGAATCCTGACAGCTTACGATACCGCCGGTAACGACTTTGCCGCTTCTGGGATCTCTCTGGCAGATTTTCTCAATATAAGGAATGATTTTGTCATCCAGAGTGGTAACAGTTGCAGATTCCCAGTTGGTCTTTTCAATATCGGAGCAGAACTTCTCGGGATGACCAAAGGAAGGATCCTGACGGGCGATATTTTTCCACAGATCCCATACGCCGCTGTTGCGAACCTCTGCATCGCCCACCGGAGCGTGATTCTGATCTCCGTAGATCGTTCCCTCTGTGCAGCTGCCGTTTGTTACGAATACCAGATCGTTTTCGGTTAAGGCAATTTTCTGCTCTTTCCCCTTTACCTTGCATTCGATGGTCTTTGCAACCTTTTTGCCGTCATGGAAATCAAAGATAACGTTGGTAACCTCGGTATTGAACTGGAACTGTACGCCTGCATCCTCCAGGTATTTCTTCATCGGAAGGATCAGGGATTCATACTGATTGTATTTGGTGAATTTCAGTGCGCTGAAATCCGGGAGTCCGCCGATATGGTGGATGAAACGCTGGAAGTACAGCTTCATTTCCAGTGCGCTGTGCCAGTTCTCGAAAGCAAACATGGTGCGCCAGTATAACCAGAAGGTGGAGTTGAATACCTCGTCATCGAATACGTCTTCGATGGTCTTGTCGTAGAGGTCTTCATCTTTTGTCAGGAACAGCTTCATGATTTCCATGCAGCCCTTCTGGCTTAAATTGAACTTGCCGTCCGTGTGTGCGTCTTCACCGCGGTTTACGGTTGCACGGCACAGGGAGTAGTTGGGATCGTGCTTATTTAACCAGTAATACTCGTCCAGTACGGATGCACCGGGCTTTTCCAGGGAAGGAATGCTGTGGAACAGATCCCACAGGCACTCGAAATGATTTTCCATCTCACGTCCACCGCGCATTACATAGCCTCTGGAGGGATCAAAGATACCGTCACATGCGCCGCCTGCAACGTCCATTGCTTCCAGAATGTGGATGTGGGAGCCGGGCATCTGACCGTCTCTTACAAGGAAGCACGCTGCTGCGAGAGAAGCCAGTCCGCTGCCCACCAGATATGCATTTTTGTTGTCAACGCCTTCCGGTTTTTCGGGACGGGCGAATGCTTCGTAGTTACCATTGGTGTAGTAAATGCCCTTGCTGTTTTTCTTATATTTGCCCCGCTCTGTGTTGCGGTAGCTCGGGTCAGGAGCAGGCATTTTGATGGCTTTTTCTGCGGTCTTTGCGACTGCTTCTTTAATCTCACCGGATAAGGTCTGACCTTCCTCTGCAAGATGGTCTGTATGTTTTTTTGCTGCAAATGCTACTGCGCCGACGCCTGCTGCGAGGACAGCTGCTTTTGAAAGACCGGAATGTTTCTTTGCCATGATAAAATCCTCCATTTTCGATTTTCAATACCAATTGTCAGTAAAAGGATGCCCGAATTTTCGGGAAACAATGAGAAATTTTTTCCTCTGTTTGTTTTATAGCTGTATCATATCGCAGGAAATGAGGTTCCTCAATTCACAGAATTGAAAGAGTGTAGCAAAATTTCCCAGTTTTTGAAATGTGTCTAAGATATAGGAGAAAACAGACGGACGGGTTGGCTTTCTATCCCGGACATGGAGCTTCACATAAGATTGACATGGCGATAGATTCCGTTAAAATAGAAAGAAAGAGACGACAAACAGGGGCAGTAGAGTATGGAATATTTGGATATCGTAGATGAAAATGGAGTACCGACCGGGAAAATAGCAGAACGGACAGCTGCACATAAGCAGGGACTGCGGCACCGTACCTCTCATGTCTGGATCCTGCGGGAACGGGCAGGAAAAGTCGAGGTACTGCTGCAGAAAAGAAGTCAGAATAAAGATTCCTTTCCGGGCTGTTACGATATTTCCAGCGCCGGACATATCCCTGCAGGGGTAGATTTCATTCCGTCTGCGCTGCGGGAGTTAAAGGAAGAACTGGGCTGCAGTGTTTCGGAAAATGAGTTGATTTATTGCGGACAGCGCAGATTTTCCTATGACGGCGTTTTTCATGGAAAGGAATTTCATGACAGGCAGGTCAGCAACGTTTATGCGCTATGGCTGGATCGAAGGCCGGAGGATTTTGCCCTCCAGAAAGAAGAACTGGAGGAAGTGCGCTGGTTTGAATTTGAAAGCTGTCTGAGACTGGTTGAGAAGAACGAAATTCCGCATTGCATTTATTTGGAAGAGCTGCAGATGCTGCTTCCAGAGGTGCGGAAGCGGGAAAGGCTCTGTATTCTGGTCACGCCGCCAGTGACGGAGGAAGAAAAGCAACAGCTTTTGCAGGCTGCGCCGGGACAGAAGTTTTTCTTTACGGAAAAGCCGGAGTTGACAGAAGAACAGCTGCGGCGCGCGGACATTATCCTTGGCAATTTGCAGAGTCCTTTGCAGTTAAAAAAGTGTGAAAACCTCAAATGGATTCAGTTGAATAATGCCGGGACGGAAGGCTATTGTGAACCGGGGCTTCTGCCGGAGGGTGCACAGCTTGCAAATGCGACGGGTGCTTATGGAATGGCGATTTCGGAGCATATGATCGGTTGTCTGTTTGCCTTGCGGAAAAAATTGCTGCTGTATTGGGACAACCAGAAAGCACATTGCTGGCATTCGGAAGGGCATGTAAAAGTAATCGAAAGATCGAACGTACTGGTGATCGGCTGCGGTGATATCGGAATGACGTTCGGCAGAAAGATGAATGCACTTGGTTGTCGGGTGAGCGGAATTCGCAGAAGAGTTTCTAAAAAGAGCGACTGCCCGGAATGGATGGAGGGTATGTACGGCATGGACAGTCTGGAAGAACTGCTTCCAAAGGCGGATATCGTGGCGATGAGCCTGCCGGGCAATGCATCGACGTATCATGTGCTGAGCCGGGAGCGGATTGCGTTGTTGTCGGAAAATGCGGTTGTTTTAAACGTCGGACGCGGAACGGCGATCGATACGGATGCCCTTGCGGATGCGCTGTATACGGGAAAAATCGCGGGGGCCGCGCTGGACGTCACAGATCCGGAGCCGCTTCCGGCAGACCATCGGCTCTGGAATGCGCCGAATCTCTTGATTACGCCGCATGTTTCCGGAGGTTTTTCCCTTCCGGAGACGCTGGAAAAGATCGTCGGACTGTTTGCAGACAATCTGGAACGGTATTTTGCAGGGCAGCCGATTGAAAATCTTGTGAATCTGCAGACGGGGTATCGGGAGTAAAGTGCCTGTAAAGCAACTGTGGATTGCTGGCAGTTATGTACCGCAGGCGTGCGGAGTCCCAGTGAATTGTGCGGGATTTTTAGCGCAAAGCGCCTGCAAAATGGAGATCAGTATGGAAAAAGCATATAAACTGGAATTTGGGGGACAGCCCGGGGGAGAGCTTTTCATGACTTGCTGCGGGTGCTCCCGGACAGAACCCCTGCACTGCTTCGGACCGGCGATGAAGCCGCATTATCTGATTCATTATGTATTAAACGGCAGGGGGATTTTCAAAATGGAGGGCGAGGAATATCCGCTGGAAGCAGGCTGCGGATTTTTGATTGAGCCGGGACAGATGAGCTTTTATCAGGCGGATGAAAAAGATCCGTGGATGTACATCTGGGTCGGCTTTGCGGGGGAGCGCGCGGAAGAATATGTCAAAAGCATGGGGATTTCCCCGCGGCACCCGGTGTTTCATTCGGAGCAGTCGGACGAGCTTTACAGCATTGTCCGGGACATGATGGATCATAATACGGTCGGTGTTGCAAACGAGCTGCGCCGAAACGGTCTGCTGCATATTTTTCTGTCGGTTGTGGCGCAGAGTATGCCGGAGGAAAGACGGGAGGAAACGGATCGGGCGAACCAGTATGTCCGCCGGGCAGTGGAATTTATTCAGCGTAACTACTGCAACCCGATCCGGGTGACGGACGTGGCGGATTATGTCTGTGTCAACCGCAGTTATCTATATACTCTGTTTCAGAAATCTCTCGGTATGTCCCCGCAGCAGTTTTTGGCGGCGTACCGGCTGACAAAGGCTGCGGAAATGCTGATGGTGCCGCATCTGCCGGTGGAAAGCATCGCATTGTCCTGCGGATATCAGGATCCGCTTGTGTTCAGCAAGGCGTTTCGGCAGATGAAGGGGGTTTCCCCGACGATGTATCGGAAGCAGATTCAGCAGGACGAAAACCGCGTCAACCGGGAGCATCTGAAACAGGTAGAGGAGTTTATCTCCAGAGTCGGCAGGCTCGAGCTGGGCGGGGAGCCGTGACAGCAGCGCTGCGCGGGTGTGTCGGGCATGATAAAACGTAGGATGTTGCGGACACGCAGACAGATCGCGCAGCACCGTGACACGCGGCACGGCATACCTCGTTGACTTTACTTCCGAATTCCGGCGAGCACCTCGTTAGGAATAACAAATTCCGGGCAGCCCATGGACATCGGTGCAACATCGCCTTCGTTGAAGCAAACCACAACCTCGTTGTTCTGATTCAAGTAGAAGGAAGTGTTGTCTGTGATAGAGGTAAAATCCCATTCCGGCATATCGGAATCGAGCCAGTAGATTTTATTTTCATCTGCCGCCATCTGTTCTTTCATCTGCTGTTTGATATTGTCGCTGATAGTGGTTAAATAATCACTGCCCTCTTGGAAAAGATCTGCAAGCTGCAGGCGTTTTCCGGTGGAAAGGTCAATGGTGTAGTAGTAGTTCCATTCCGCACCGCTTCCGGCAGACTGGAAACAGATCAGTTTCAGGGTGAAATACTGATCAGTGGTCGCCAGAATTTCGGATTTGACGGTCATATTCTGGTAGCCTTCTTCGTTTTTCTTGCTTTCTTCGAATTCTGCGATCAGGCGGTCTGTGATGGCCTGAATCTCTGTATTGATTTCCTCTGCTGTTTTCTTCGTCTGTTCGGAAACGGCGGAGGATTTTTGTGTATCCGCGTCAGTGTCCGGTGCGACAGTTACCTCCGGAACCTGAATGTCTGCGCTGTTTCGGTCATCTTCGTAGTGATAGTCCCGGAAGGTAACGACTTCAACAAGCCTGGAGAGCACAGGAACCTGGCTCATTGCGTAGGCAACGGAAGCGGAGGTGTTCGGTAAGATGACCAGAGCGGCAGCGGCTGCAGCAGCGGCGATCCCGCAGCGGCGTGTGATGGAGCGTCTGTGGGAGACAGAGCTGTGGGCAGCATTGGAACCCTGCTGGCTGTTCTCCTGCTTTGCCTGAGAGATCTTTAGTTTCATTTGTAAAAGCTGTTCTTCGGACATGTGGATGTCCTGATATTCTTTTTTCAATTCCTGTAACTGTTTTTCACGGTTTTCCATAATAAAAATCCTTTCTGAGAGTGATGGCGGGGCTGAGCCACCGCTTGAATGGTGTTGAACTTGCTGCACGCTGATGGGTCTCGAATGTGGTCGGCAGCTGTGTCGGGCGGTCAGTCCAGCGACAACCGGAGTTTTTTGAGACTGCGATATAGTCTGCTTTTGATGGTATTTGTGTTTTCTTCCATGATGGCTGCAATGTCTTCCAGCTTCATATCTTCAAAATATTTCAGCTCTACGATCATGCGGTCGCGGGGCGGCAGCAGCTCCAGCGCATGTTTCAGATCGAAATTCTCGTAAGCGTCTTCGTAGTGTGGCTCGTCGTTTCCTTCTTCCAACGGCTCCGTTTTTTTCTGCTTACAGAAAGAAAAAATCTCGTTGAGCATGATTCGATACAGCCAGGTGGCTGCATAACGGACCTCTTTTAAGTCAGAGCTGCTTCGGATAGCTTTATATGCGCCGTTCTGGACGATATCTCCTGCGTCTGCTTCGTTGTGGACGTAGCTGTAAGCGAGCCGGTAATATTGATCGTAATTTTGCAAAAGCAGATCTTCTACCGCTTTTTCTTTTGTTTTTCTGGATAATGATATCACGAAGAAATTCGCCTCCTTCTTTTGTTGTTCTGAGGATTAGACGTTGTAGGCGGGAAAAAAGTTTCAGGGAGTTTTAAATTTACTCTACCATACCATTATTTTTAACAAATTTGGTTGAAAAATTTCCGAAAATAGAACTATAGGTTCTTGAATAGAACTAAGGGCTCGTGGAGCGGAACAGATAGGAAACCTATACTTTACCCATACTATCAGTACGAGACTATAACGATAAGGGGAAGGGAAAAGTATATGCTTGGGGAGCAGATTAAACGGTGCAGGGAGAAGCGTGGATTTACACAGGAGCAGCTTGCGGAAAAAATCGGAGTCAGCATAGAGACGATTTCCAGTATTGAACGGGGCATCAAAATGCCCAGACTGCAGAATTTTGTGGCGATCGCAAATCAGCTTGGCGTTTCAGCAGATGAACTTCTGCAGGACGAACTGGATTTCGGCTTTATTGCGGAAGCGAACGCTCTTTCCAAAAAGCTGGAGGAGTTGTCGAGGGCAGATCGGAAGCGGATTTTAGAGACCATGAACTTTCTGATTGTGCAGGCTGGCGGAAAATCGGAATAAGAGTTTCGTTTTTCAGTGGATAAGAAAAATTGCATCGGACTGGAGAAACGACAGAAGCAGGCAGGAGCTGACGGGTATCTGAATAGGATAGGAAGCGTCTGCTCCGCTTGGCCCTGAGAAATGGAGAGGTGATGTACTTTTATAATTATCAATAATGATAGTGTATTATATGGTAGTAATAAGGATTGATAAAGCAAGGGTTCTGTGGTAGGATAAAAGCAAAGAAAGGCTTTAGGCTATCCGCAGAATCGGAAAGGATAGCATATGGGTGAAACGGAAGATAAAAAAAGAGAAAAACGGCATCAGGAAGATCTTGAGCGTCTGCGCAGTTTCCGACCGATTGACGATACATTCATGCGGGGACTTTTCAAAGATAATCTCCCACTGGCAGAACTGGTTCTTCGGATTATTACCGGGAAAAAGGATCTGACACTGTTAAAGTGTGAGACACAGGCGGATTTAAAGCGGGTGACCGGAGCAAGGTCGATTTGTCTGGATGCGTATGCAGAGGACAGTACAGGGAAAAAATACGATATGGAGGTTCAACGGTCGGATAATGGAGCCGATCCGCATCGTGCGAGATACCATTCCAGTGTGATGGACGTGGAAAATCTCGATGAAAAACAGGATTACAGAGACTTGCCGGATACTTATGTGATCTTTATCACGGAAAAAGATTATTATAAGGCAGGGAAGCCAATGTATGTGATTCAGAATATGAACCTTACGCTGAACCAGCCGTTTGAGGATGGAACACATATTTTATATGTAAATGGAGAATACCGCGGCGATTCGGATTTGGGCAAGCTGATGCACGATTTTAATTGTACGGATGCGGAAGATATGTATTTTGACCTATTGGCGGAAAAGACGCGGTATCTGAAAGAGAATCCGAAAGGAGTGAATGAAATGTGCAAGGTTATGGAAGATTTGAGAAATGAGAGCTACGCTGAAGGACGCGAAGAAGGACGCGAAGAACAGGCAAAAATAACTGCTGTCAGAATGGGTAAAAAGGGGCGTTCGCCAGAAGAAATCGCGGAGTTGATTGATTTTAACGTGGAAACAGTGAAAAAATGGCTGCAAACTACAGAAGAGTAAAAGAATAAAGGAATGCAGTCAAAATCGCAGAGCAACAGCGGATTGGAAATTGAGTATAGTTAATTTTGAAGCTGGGAAAAATGTATAGATACCGGTACACCGTGCAAAAAAGTCGCATGATGTATCGGTATTTTTGTTTTGCAGGCGGAAAATTCCCTTCATAACAATAGAATGTTCGAGGAACTCGCCCCCTATTTTTACCAATTTCTACGAGCAGGCTGCTAATTTCGACGAGATTATTTACCACCCCGAAAAGTATGGTACAATCGATATAAGATATATTTTATGATGAACTGTGCGTGTGGGGAGGCAGATAATTCGCGCAGGCAGTTGATTGGTGACAACAGTACGTTCGCGCAGAGCGAATTATAGATTGGAAGGGTGAGTATCAAAGCATCGGGAGTTTGTATTGCATTCTATTGTTTGAAAAAGAGAAATCTATCAACAGGGTAATAACAGGGGTAAACTACAATGAAAAAGAAAATATTGAGTGACACATTATTGCAGATCTTTCGAACCAGGAAACGGTTTGTTTTTGGCATTTTAATTTCGCTGATTTTGGAGACAGTGATCTCTTTGGGGCTGCCAGGCATACTCAGCAAGATCATAGACGGTCTGGGGAAACAGACAATTACATGGCTTGTTGCATTTATTCTGTTCTTTTTAGCGATAGTGGTCGTAAAAGGATTTGCAACAGTTTTAAATTCTTATTTAAGCGAAAAAATGGGCAGGAGCGTCTGCGATGAAATTCGGAAAGAGTTGTTGAAAAAATTATTCCAGTTTTCCGTCTCCCAGCATAAAATGTCGAAAACCGGAGACTTTTTTGAGAAGATCGAAGGCGACGTCAACGTTATGGTTGGATTCTTTTCCAATATGCTGATCGACATCATGAGCAGCTCATTTATGATAGTGGGAATCCTGGTTGTATTCCTGACAAAGTCGCTGATTCTCGGCGGAATTTTTTGTGTGATAGCGGTTTTGATATTTGTCATTTTTATCGGAACCCAGAAGAGCCTTTCTGCATTATGGAACGATGCGCGAGTGAGTGAAACAAAGCTGTTTGGAGAGTTTTCCGAAGATGTGTATGCTGCGGCAGATGTAAAAGGAATCGGCAAGGAAGCTTATATCCATGACCGGTTCCAGAAGGATTTTGCAGAGTTTGGGCAAAAACAGGTAAAGGCGTCCTTCTGGGGAAATTTGCCGGCGACGGTGTTTTTCTCCCTGCTAAATGTTGCGGAAGGCATTGCACTGCTGATCGGAGTCCAGCTGTTAAATCGCGGCAGATTGTCAATCGGGGAACTGTATTTGCTGACGAGTTATGTCGGCTTATTGAACATGCCGTTTTTTCATTTAAAATATCAGTTTGCGCAGATGCCGATGTCGCTTGCTGCTCTAAAAAGAGTGAATTCCATATTTGAAATGGAATCCCAGGAGGATCAAAACGAAGAAGCTGCAGAATTTAGCGGCAATGAGATTGTGTTTTCGGACGTTTCTTTTGGCTACAATCAGTCGCGGGTTTTATCGGATGTATCGTTTACGATCGGCGCGAATGAAAATGTGCTGATCGAAGGGAGGACAGGCTGCGGAAAGAGCACCATTCTACATCTGATCGCAGGGCTATATGTGCCGGATAGCGGCAAAATTCTGATCGGTGGAAAAGAAATCCGGGAGTTTAACCGGAGAAAATATGTGGAAAATGTTTTCTATATTTCCCAGTTTTATCCGATTATCGAAGATACGCTGCTGAACAATCTGGTGCGGTTTTACGACAATTACGAGAAGCAGTCGGTTGAGCTGGCGCTGAAAATCACCCATATGGATCAGTGGATGGAAGAGACGAAAATCGGTCTGGAAGATACCATCAAACCGGAAGATTTTACGGTAAATGAGGCGCAGATTTTGGCATGGACGGCAGCATTAATTGCAAAGCCCCGTATTTTGCTGGTCGATGAATTCGACGCTTCCATAGACGATAAAATCCTCACGACGATTGACACGCTCCTTGAAAAGGAATTTACGGGTTCTACGATTATCATGGTGTCCCATAAAAACAGGAGTGCCTTGAAATTCCACAAAAAGATACATATGGAAGAAAGTCGGATACAGGTAGAAACCTGCTGAGAATCGAGAGGGACAAATTATGAAAATAAAAAAGAGAGAACTATATCGGGCTTTCACGAAAGACATAAAGGCTTTTGGACTACTTGTGATAGCGGTCGAAACGATCACTTATACGTTCAGTTTTTTAATGAGCGGTATTGCAAAAAAAGACATTTTTAACGTGATTGAAGGAAAAGACGTCACACTTGGAATCTATTCTCTAAACATTTTAATCTTGATCAACGTGATGGTTCCACTGATCATCAATTGTGTAAAACAGGTCAATTCCGCTTTTGTGGAAAAATGGAAAACCAAGGCGAGATACAACGTAAAAAGTGTATTGTTAAACTATGTGTTGAGGGAATCGCTGAATCCGGCGCGGGAGACAGACGGCGCAGTTTTAAATTATTACCGGAATGAATGCGAGGACGTCGTAAATTTCTTTTTGGAATTTTATTATCAGGTTCCCAAAATCGTATTGTCCGTTTCGATTTTAATTGTGATGTTTTTTATCAATCCGATCTTTGCGGTTGTAAGCCTGTTCCCGACCGTTTTGACGGTTTTTCTGGTAAAAGTTCTTGGCAAGAAAATTTTCTTATACCGGACGAATTCCCGGAAAAACACAAAAGAAGTGACGAGTTTTCTGAATAACTTTTTTGAAAACACCGAGTATTTTTATATGATCGGAAACCGGGAACGGGTGATTTCCGCGTATGAGAGAAAATGTCAGGAGAGATCGAAAAGCGAGATCCGGGACAGAATTTTTGACAGCCTGCTGGGCAGTATTTCCGGCAATTCTTCGAATATGGCATTGGGCATTATTTTACTGATTGCATTGCCGTTTATGATGAACGGAATCTTTTCGGTTGGCGAATTTGTCATGTTTGGCTATTACTATGCGTTTCTGGCATATCTGCCGGATGCGATCGGAAATCTGGTAAAAAGAAAGAAGCAGACGAACGCATCGCTGGAACGCCTTGGATTTTTGCTTCAGGAGACAGATGGTGCAGGCTTTGTCAGGGAAAAAGACGGATATGATTTTTCGATCGGTGCAGGCGGTGGAAAGAAAACGTTCCATGCGGCGGAAAAAGGAATCGTGATTTTAAAAGGCGAAAAGAGCAGCGAAGCGCTGCGCACATTATTTTCCGTATGCGACAGAGAATTGAAGGATAAAAAATGCATCTATGTACCGAGTGAGCCGGTTTTATTCGATGACTCTCTTTTGGAAAATATTTCTATGGGAGAGGGGATTGAGGATGCAAAAATGAATGGCATTCTGGCGAAAACAGCTCTGGTCGAGGATGTGAAAACCTTTGAGGATGGACTGCTCAAGCGGTGTGGAAAAAAGGGAGAGAACCTGTCCGGTGGGCAGAGAAAAAGAGTCGGGATCGCACGGGGACTTTATCAGGATGCGGATGTGCTGTTTCTGGATGGTGTGGCGGATCGGGTGGATTCTGCAACGGCAAAATTTCTGGTGGAGCATGTTCTGGAAGAATTTCAGGGACTGGTGGTAATGGTGTTTGAGGATGGCTTTTCGCAGAAGCTGGACGGAATGGTTGTTGAGGTGTGAGCCTTAAATAAGTAAGTAGAGAATTTGCGGATGCCGGTATGATGCATGAGGCTTCATGCCGCCGCTGTGGTGGTCTGCATCGGAGATGCTTCTCCTATCACGATACTCACACTTCCTGAAGAAAAAGCGCTTCATGCACAGAAAATCATCCGGGATGGAAGAAAGTTTCTTGTGATTTCGGAGATGGATCTGTATCAGAGGGAGAATGGGACAATTGCAGGTCTTCTTCGGACGAAAAAAACCACAATACCGGAAGTCAGGGTCTATTCTTCGCCAGATGAAGCACCATAGGGCTTGCAGATTGGTAAATGCGGAGACAGCGGCGATCATTCGGGTTGAGTGAAAACAGGGAAGCGATAGGAATAAAGACATGGATACCAATGGGGAGTCTGTCACAGGATTGTGATAGGCTTCCCATTATTATGTTGTAGTCAGTACGAGAGGACAGCCGTATTGCCTGTGGAGTTTATATCATAATAGATACATGGTTTGAGAAATTTGGGGAAGCATAAGAAAAGATTTTATGATAAAATTACAGCATAAAGAGAGGAGAAAATTACTGCGGAATACGGGAGACAGGCACGAATGGGATATACGATAAGAAATTTTATAGAATCGAACAAATTTCCAGGGATACAATTACTTAGTGATAATTATGGAATGGAGAGAGATAAAAGGGGTTCGCATTATTGCAGTTCCCAATATGGAAAATTTCCTGGGGGGGGGTGAACTCCTTTTAACCTCTCTGATCGTTTATGAAAATCTTGATGAGCACAGGATGCTAAGTCATTTGGAAGAATTAAATAGAAAACAGGTAAGTGGATTTTGTGTGAAAAGAACGCAGAACAAAGCACATCAAAATAAATTGCTGGAAACCTTATTGGGTTTTTGCAGGGAACATAGTATTCCGGTTATAGAAATTCCACAGGAGCTTAGCTATTGGGCGGTTATTAAATATTTGCTGCTGCAGATATTTAATATAGAAATAGCGAAAGCCGTCTACTCTAAAATAACACGTGATGAATTTAATCGCCTTTTTTCAGAGGATACCAGTGAGTACAGATCGTTTGGGGAACTGCTTGACGGAGCAGGGAGGATACTTGAGAATCCAATTGCTTTGTATGATGAGGATTTCCATTGCATCTATTCAGGTGCGTCAGAAGAAAAGGAATTAAGAATCACAGAGGAAAATGAAAAATATGTTCCAAACATTATTTCGGGACATGAATATATACGTCAAAAAAGGGAAAATGTTGAATATATTAAGAAAATCAATATTTTAAACCAGTGTATGTTTTATTTGGTTGTTTCAGAAGTGAGCGAACCGTTGAGAGAGCTGGACTTTATCACATTGGATAGTGCAATACCGCTTTTATTATATGTATTAACTCGAACTGTGACAGAAAAAAATATGGAGAAAAAATATCATAGAGATTTGGAATATCGAATGTTAAATGGTTCCTTGTCTGAAGCAGAGGAAGATGATGTTGCAAATCAGCTTAAGCTCAATGCAACAGATGAATATCAGGTTATCACTTTTTATTTGAAACCAGAAGTTCAAGAGGATAGTTTTAGTGTTGTTCAAAGGAAAGAGATAGAGCTTGTAGAAAGGAGTATCTTAAGGGTTGTACCAAAAGAACACATTTATTGTAATAAGAATCAGGTCATATATATCCATAATGTAAACCAAAAGGAAGGTAAACAGCAGTTTAGAAGAGAACTGAAAAAGTTCCAAAAAGAAATTCAGAATCAACTGACCGAAAGAAAAGTAAAATTCGACTTTCTGATTGGCATAGGAAAAAGCGTCAAGGGATATCATAATCTGAAAGATTCTTTTGAAGATTCTAAAAATGCGATTGAATACATTGATGTCATTAGAAAAATAACAGGCGATGCAGATAAATCCGTGGTAGAGTGTTCTAAATTAGGCTTTTTTCATATCTTTTCCAATATTAAGGATGAAAAACAATTGAGAACCTATATCCCGGATGCAGTAAAGGAGATTTATCAGTATGATGTTCAAAAAAATGGAGAACTGATCAATACGTTGGAGTGTTATTTGAATCATAAACAAAGCATTCGGAAAACTTCAGAGTTAATGTGTGTACATTTCCGGACTGTTTCCTATCGTCTGAAGAAAATTGCAGAACTAACGGGAATGGATTATGAGAATATAGCAGAGATGCTAGCTGTTCGAAATGGAATTATCATATTGAAAATATTGGAGCAGTTATAAAAAAAGAAACGGATCACATAAAGTGGTTCGTTTCTTTTTTTATAACTGGCGCATTTGGAATAAAAAAACAGATAAATATTTGCGCTGGTTGTACATTATATTAACTGTTTCAAATATGTATAATATTAAAATTAAAAAAAAATTTAGGGAAAATATCATAAATGGATAAAAAGAAAAAGAATAGATTCCCAAAAGCAAAGACAATTCGAAGCTGTACCTTTGGAACAATGGATAAGGTCATTATTGGTGTATGCGTCTGTTGTATCCTGCTTTCAGGAGCAGGTATCTGGTATGAAACTCTTGATTATTTCAAAGCGAAAGAAATCTATGGTGATCTTCAGAAATATAGTACCCTGGTGGATGAAACCTCACCGGCGGTTGAAGATCAGACGTATTACATTGACTGGAAAAGTCTGAGGGCGGTAAATCCGGATGTTGTTGCATGGATAAAAATTCCGGGCACAGTGGTGGATTATCCGATCGTACAGACAAAGGATAATCAGTATTATCTGAAAAAGGGATTTGATGGAAAAAAGAATTCCTGCGGAACCATCTTCATGAATACATATAACCGCATGGATTTTTCCGACGATAACACAGTCCTTTACGGGCATAACATGAAAAATGGCAGCATGTTTGCTGTGATCAATAAATATCGGGAAGAAACATTTTATAAAGAACATAAGGAAGTGTGGCTGCTTACGCCGTACTGGGAGAGAAAATACCAGATCATATCTGCCCATAAAGCTGCGGATGGGTCTGAAACATATGCAACGGAGTTTGGAGAGAGATATGCGGAACATGTGGAAAAAGAAGCTTCTATGTCCATATATGATACCGGTAATGGTTACAATGAGGAGCTTCCAATGGTTACGCTGTCTACCTGTACGGGGCATGGGGCACTGGACAGGATGGTTCTTATATGCCAGCCGGTATATGAAATGAAATTGGATCCGTTTATACAGGATTCTGGTGCGGTTTCGTAAAATGAGCATAGGATAAAGCAATATATCGAGAAGATAGTCTGGAAAAAGGACAAAAGATCAGAGGTCTGGATATGAAGAAAAAAAGAAAAATCAAACGAAGAACCGGATAATACCGAGGCAGAAGCACCCGATACAAATGTAGAAACAGAATCTATGTTGTATTGATTTGGCAATGGATAAGGAGTAACGATGGCATATACTGTAAGAAAATTACTTGAATCAGAACAGTTTCCAAAAATGAAGCTGCTT
>ERZ1026874.329-NODE-329-length-31150-cov-18.357324_pt1 | contig 31150 bp, 23 predicted proteins | sample MGYA00380167_ERZ1026874 | MGnify/ENA primary metagenome ERZ1026874 (study PRJEB33269, sample SAMEA4719803) | human gut metagenome | biome: human-associated habitat; feature: organic feature; material: feces | place: Cameroon | collected 2013-10 ...
GCCACAATATTTTCCATTAAACACCAAATTCACATAACAATCTTGTGGTTCCCATTCAATGCCACAGAGCAAAGCTATTTGCTTACCCATAACAGTTCGCAGATTGGCAGAAGTATTGCTATTCAACAAAGCCCATTCTTTGTCTTTCTTGCTGCCCGAGCCCTTCAGAAGGTTTGCTTTCTTTTGAAGCTTAATCTTGTAAGAAGGATGCGTGCGATAAGCACTGGTATTGCCACGAATTTTTATCTTCATGCCCGATACCTTTTCCGCGTACTCACCACTGTCATAGAGCACAGAATCGCCCAAAGTGATGACGATACGTCCTGGAACCTTGGTCGCATTAACTATGGTGCTACCCATACAACCTTCAGGAGCAGTGTCTATTTTTTCGCATGTAGGCAATTCTCCATTCACAGTAGTAATGTTTACCAATGGCAAACCTGTGGCTTTTAATTGGTCTATCAAAGACGCATTGGATTGTGCGGTGGAACTAAAACAGGCTAATACCCCACAGAAAAGCAGCAATAAAACTTTTTGGAAAACTGATTTTTTCATAAAGATGTATTTTTCAATAAGAACTGTGATAGTGTTTCTTTGTTGGATTTCTGATCGAGTCAAAGAAGGAGAAAAGGAATTTATCCTTATTATTTCTCCCAATCCTTATAGGGATAAGTGCGGAGTGAAGAGTTATAGTATTTACGGTCGCCCGTAACCTCTTGTCCAAGGAAGGGAGCACGCTCATAAGCCTCATCTTCGCTACCCAATTCTACTTCAGCCACCACAAGTCCAGCATTGTCACCAAAGAATTCGTCCACCTCGTAGGTATGCGCACCCACAGGTACGAGCCAACGCACCTTGTCAATGATGCCTGGTTCGCAAAGTGTCATAAGCGAGAGTGCCTCGTCTTTGGTAATTTCTTTTTCGAACTCATAGCGCGAAAGTCCTCCGTTACGCGAGGGGCCCTTAATTGTGAGATAGCCCTTCTCGTCGCGAAGGCGCACACGTACTGTACGGCCGCGTCCACTGCAAATATAACCTTGCACAATGCGGCTGTGGGAAGTGGAGAGCGATTTATAATCGCCCTCCACAAGGAATTTACGTTCTATTTCGAGTGCCAAAACTTGAAAGAGTTTTTGATTTACACTGAAAGGAGGTAGTAAGCCAATAAACCTAAGCCCAAAATTAAAGCAAGCACAATAACAATGCCACCTACTACTTTGTTAGCTTGACGCTGTTGCATAGCTTCTACAGCCTTTTTTCTTAAGTTGCGTTTATCCTTCTTCATGATATTTTGTTTTAGGGGGTTATGCTTGAAAAGTTTGATATTCTACAGAAGATAGAAGAAGTATACCTTCTATACACGCTATCTTCTGTAGAATAGTTTACTCGTCACCCTTTTCAGAGAATTCCATGAGGTAGGCTTTGATGAAACCATCAATTTTGCCATCCATCACGCCGTTAACGTCACTGGTTTGAAAACCAGTACGGTGGTCTTTTACGCGGCGATCGTCGAAGACATAACTGCGAATTTGACTACCCCACTCAATTTTCTTTTTACCAGCCTCAATTTTAGCTTGCTCAGCCTTACGCTTTTGCAAAGCACGATCATAGAGTTGTGAACGAAGAAGACGCATCGCGTTTTCACGGTTCTCAAGCTGTTTACGGCTTTCGGTATTCTCAATGAGGATTTCTTCTGTTTCGCCTGTATCGGGGTCAGTGTATTGGTAACGAAGACGAACACCCGTCTCCACTTTATTTACATTCTGTCCGCCTGCACCACCAGAGCGGAAGAGGTCCCATGAAATTTTAGAGGGATCTACATACACCTCAATGGTATCGTCGACTAATGGAGTTACAAAGACCGATGCAAACGAAGTCATGCGCTTACCCTGAGCATTGTAGGGCGAAACACGCACAAGACGATGCACACCATTCTCACTTTTAAGGTAACCATAAGCCGAATCACCCTCAATCTCCATGGTAACGGTTTTAATACCCGCTTCATCACCATCCTGCAAATGCGAAATCGTACACTTGTAGTCGTGCGACTCAGCATAACGCATATACATACGCATAAGCATCGACGCCCAGTCTTGACTTTCGGTACCACCCGCACCCGAGTTAATTTTGAGTACACACGCCATTTGGTCCTCCTCTTGTCGGAGCATGTTGCGCAATTCAAGTTCCTCAATTGCAGTGAGGCACTTGTTATAGTTCTCATCGACTTCTTCTTCGGTCACCATCTCCTCTTTATAAAAATCGAAGGCGAGTGTCAATTCGTCGACAAGCGTTTTTACATTTTTATATCCTTCAATCCACTTTTCGATGCCCTTTACCTTCTTCATTTGCTCCTCAGCACGTTTGGCATCGTCCCAGAAACCAGGATCTTGCGTACGTAACTGCTCTTCTTCGAGCTGCATTACTTTGGCGTCAATGTCGAGGTAACGATTCAACGCCTCTACGCGGTCTTGGGCATCTTTCAGTTGGTCGGAAGTGATCATATATATTTGCTATTGTGTTTAATTGAATTTATTATTGATGTTGTGCAGCTCCTGCCTCAGCCTCAGCATAAATGCGTTCAATGGCTTCAGCATAATGTTCATAAACCACACGACGACGCACTTTTAACGTGTTCGTAAGTTCCCCATTGTCCATAGTGAAGGGGTGAGGCAACAACACGAAACGCTTAATTTGCTCGTAGTGAGCCAAGTCTTGCTGCAAGGTCTCGATTCGTTCTGTATAGAACTTCGTAATTTCGGGATTTTTGCAGAGTTCTTCGCGGTTGGCAAAAGCGATGCCATGTTCGCGAGCATATTGTTCGAGCAATTGGTAACTGGGAACAATGAGTGCGCTCACAAATTTGCGTTTATCTGCCACAATCACAGCTTGGTCAAAATAGCGGTCGAGCACCAATTTCGACTCAATCATTTGTGGCGCAATATACTTGCCATTCGAGGTCTTAAAAAGATCCTTGATGCGCTCGCGCAAATAGAGTTCACCATTCTTCATGTAACCCGCATCACCCGTGTGGAACCATCCATCTTCGTCGATAGCCTCTTTTGTTTGACTATCTTTTTTATAATATCCCGGTGTAATGGTTTTGCCACGAAGCAATATTTCGTCGTTCTCGCCAAACTTAATTTCCATTTTATCGATTAAGCGACCTACCGAACCTAACGAAACAGGTTTTCCTGGAATATCGCACGACACGGTGGCAAGACTTTCGGTCAAACCATAACCCACCACCATGTTAATGCCAGCTGCATGCGCAAACACCTCTACCTCGGGCGATACGGCTGCACCTGCTGTGGGGAAGAAGTTAGCACGTTCAAGTCCGAGCGTTTTGCGCAAAAGGCGAATAATCGTTTTGTCATAAAGCTTATATTGCAAAGTCAAACCCATAGGAGGTTTTTTGCACTGAGCTTTATAATTTACCCAATAACGCTTGCCCACCTCGAGTGCTTCGCGAATGAGTTTACGCTCCATAAATGAGCCACTCTCCATTTTTTCGAGCACAGCTTGGTATACTTTTTCCCAAAAACGGGGCACTGCACACATACAAGTAGGATGCACCTCCTGCATAGAGCGCTGCACATCGGCAGGACGCAAGTTAATGCACTGCAAAGCACCCTCAGTAAGACCGAGATAGCACCATGCACGTTCAAAAATATGCGTATAGGGTAAGAAGTTTAGGAACACATCGTTTTCGCTAAGGGGGAGCACCGCATCGTTTACGCGGAAGCCCTCACGATACATGCCATAAGTAAGCATTACGCCCTTGCTTTGACCTGTAGTTCCACTGGTATAGAGAATATTGCACAAGTCTTCGTCGTTTGCATCAGCCAAACGCTTTTTATATTCGTTTGCCAAAGCATCGCTCACCCCATCGGCTAACTGTTCGTTAATGAAATCGTCTAAGTAAACCGAAAGATGGTCGTTAGGGTTCTTTTTTACCGAACGGTCAAAGATGATGATACGTTCAAGTGTGCGAGCCACAGAAATCACACTAAAAGCAGTGTCATATTGCGGTTGTTCGCCCACAAAGAGGTAACGCACCTGTGCGTCGTTAAGCATATAAGTAATTTGCGCTGCACTACTCGTTGCATAAAACGGAATAGTTACAGCACGAATGCCATAAGCGCCGAAGTCTACATAATGCGTTTCGGGCTTATTCTGAGAAAATACGGCAATGTTTTCCTGCACCTGTACACCAAGGCGGAGCAGGGCTAAGGAAACTTTCTTAACATTCAAGGCAAACTGTTTCCACGAAACAGGAATCCACTTGTTTTGTGTGTAATCGCGGTAACTAAGTGCAGCGCGGTCGCCATACTTTTTTGCTTGCTCAAGAATGAGCTTGGAAAGGTGACAGTTGTTTTGCATAATATGCAGGTTTTTGGGAAAGAGAATGCACCATATTGCATCCACGCTTTGTAACAAATAAAGCGTTTAGCACAATGCACTTTCTTTGAGGAAAGGTGAGAAAAAAGTTTCTCCCTCGCAAAATTAACTTTTTTCCATCAATTATGCAAAACTTCTGCTTATAAAATGATTCTTAAAGCAAAATGAGAGGTGCATAGTGAGCAATTTGCATACGCCACCCCCTGCTCAGTTTAACGCCTGTTTAGGGCAGAGTTTACGCATGCGCATGTGGTAAGCCACAAAAACCATTCCCCCTGTAAGTATCCACGAAAGGGGATATACTTGCAAAAGGCGGTCGAAGCCCGAATAGTGGGGAGCTACGACAAACACCCAAATCATACGCAACACACACGTACCAAACACTGTGATAATTGTAGGCAACATCGATTCGCCCATACCACGTAGGGCAGAACCACTCACCTCGTAACTACATGCTAAGAATTGAAATAGCAACACGCCTTCCATACGAATAGCTCCATAACGAATCACCTCAGGGTCGAGACTAAAGAAGCTCAAGAAGAAGTGGTCGAAATAAGTAAAAAGGGCATTCGCCACAAAGCATCCCACAAAACCCATTATCAAGCAAATGCGATAGATGCGATGCACACGGTCGTACTTTCCTGCCCCATAGTTTTGACCAATAAACGAAATGGCGGCACCATTACACGCCACGATTATGTAGTAACAATAATACTCAAAGTTTACGGCTGCTGCCGACCCTGCAATAGCTGCTGAACCATACCCATTTATGGCACTCTGCACCACAACATTCGACACTGAGAACACCATGCCTTGCAAGCCCGCAGGCACACCTATCTGCAACATACGTTTTAATTCCTTGCCATAAATGCGCATGTGGCTGAATTGCAACTGTAAGGGTCCTGGTTCGCGACGCAATAACCACACAATGCAGCCTGCACTCAACACATTGGCTATGGCTGTGGCAATGGCAACACCTTCTACTCCCATGCCCAAACAAATCACAAAGAACAGATTGAGCAAAGTGTTTAGAATGCCTGCTGCCACAAGTATGTAAAGCGGACGACGTGTATCGCCCACACTACGCAATATCGCAGCACCAAAATTGAAGATAAGAAAGAAAGGGATGCCAATAAAATAGATACGCAAATATAGCACTGCCATGTCAAGCACATCTGCAGGCGTATCCATCATTTCGAGTATAGGGCGCGACACACCAATGCCTACGCACATCAATAACAAACCACTCAGAATTGCCACAAGCGACACCGTGCTTACCGCACGACGTGTGCTTTCATCATCACGTTGTCCCAAGTGATTAGATATCACCACATTTGCACCCATAGAAATGCCCACAAACAAGTTGATAAGCAAACTTATCACGGGGGCATTACTACCTACTGCCGCCAAAGCCTTACTGCTGGCAAAACGTCCTACCACAGCTACATCGACCGAGTTGAACAATTGCTGCAACAAACTGCTGGCTGCCAAAGGCAGTGCGAACACCAATATCTTGAGAAATAACGGACCGTGGAGCATATCCACCTTCGCCTTTGTTGTATGTGACATGAAAATAGTTTTTGCTTTTTTCGAAGATTCCACCTTCTTTTTTCAACTTGCAAAGTTACATTTTTCTGCGCGAAATCTTTAGATATTAACACGTCTTAATGAAACACTTTACAGAGTACTATGAGTTGGTTTCACAGGGTCAGGATTCACAATATTCGGCTTCGCAGGAGTCGAAGGTGTAGGGAGCGAAGGTACAGAAGCAGAAGGCTTAAAGTCATCATTTGAGTTTAAGTGATTAAAATAAAGTTTTTATTCAGGTCACCTCTACCTTGCATTCCCATTAAAGTTTCAATACATCTCCGTCTTGCATCCGATGAATCTCCGATGTTTCTTCGATCATTCTTCGATCGCCGAACGGAGCGCGAACGGAGAACGAACGGAGGATCAACGGAGGATGAACGGAGAACGAACGGAGAACGAACGAAGAACGAACGGAGAACGAAACGTAAAATATGCCGAACTGCACTTGTTCGTAGCGAAGTTTTCTTTCGAGTTACTGCCACAAAATTTATCTGAGATGCCTTTGATGATGTCAATGGGAATGATTTTTTTCATGATAGTGGTGTTTTTTAGGTTAGAAAATGGCTCCAAAAAGCGTGTTGTGTTCCTTCGGAATGATATCGGAATGATATCGGAATTCTTATCCGCCAAAATGGAGCGTGTTTTAGCAAGCTTGCGAGTGCAAAGTTACAACACGAAAAAGCGGATTCCAAATTTTTTGCAAATTTATGGTGTTTCGAAATGTTAAAATCGGCTCACTCCCCTAGTGTTTATTGGGGTAAAATATTTTTTCTGTATCGCAATAGTATACAGATTTCAAAAAAGTCATTTAACGCAAAAATGACACCTCGGCAAAATTAACGATTGACACCTGAAATAGCCTTATTTGTACACTTTTGGTTACAGCTAAAAAATGAACTTTTGGGGCAGAATGACGCAAAAAATGGCTTTTCGGTGTGCGTAAATCTGTAAACTTTTTTCTAACCGCTTATATTAGAGTTTACACTTGTTAACTCAGAATTAAGAAATATTTCAAGTGACAAAATGACACTTAAATGTCTGATTATCAAGTAATCAAGGTGTCATTTGTCATTTGTCACTTTTGCTTTCACCCTAAGTTTTCAGTATTTTGCGTGATTTTTTGGAACACCAGTAAAAAATCTATGCAAAATCCCCTTAGGTCTTATATTTAATTATAAATTACATCTGTTAAGCTTTTTTACCCCCCATTAGGAATCTTAACAGAAAGCCTCTAACTTTGTAGCCGAACTTTTTTTTACAAGCACAAGGTTTATTTACCGATCTTGGAATTGGAAAAAGACTTTTACTGAAAAAAAATAAATCACATTTTAAATTTCAAGAACTATGAACAAATCTACTTTCAAAGCCATTGCGCTTTCTTTTGCACTCGTTTTGCAAGCATTGCCAATGGTTGCCCAAAATCAAGTACGCCTTACTTTTAACAGAGTAGGTGGTACCGCAGCCAGCAACGTTACTGTGAATGTGGCTGACGAAAACAATCAAGCCATTAAAGGTGTTACAGCCTCTTTGGTTAGTGTGAAAGAGGGTACAAATGGTACAGACGCTACTGCGCCTAGTACTAACGTCGCATTGTTGGCTACTAATGCGTTAGCGAACCACCCTGAAATTATTTGTGCAAAATATAAAAATGAGCATGAGGTACATTGCTTTGCAGAATTCACTTTTAAGATTTCGGGGCTTAGCAGTTTTGCTTTTAATCACATGGATATGCAACTTGCAGCAATGAATAAAGATGGCGACTTTCAATACAATATTCTTTCACGAAACTGCGATGTACGTGTTTGGAATGATGAAGGCAAAACTCAAGCTGCCATTGTTTCAAAAGACGGCATAGAAACTGACAAGAACACAGCTCTTATTCCTGGTAGTAATCCAAAAACAGGTATAGACAACACTACTGATTGGGAAATAAAATCTTCTGCATCGACTACAACAAAAGATCAGTATTTTGTAGTACGTCTGATAAAGAGTAACGGAAATAAAGGCTGCTATTTTGGTTTAAAGCAAATCACGCTTTACAATGGTTATCGCATTGCCACAACAGCTACGTCTAACATTGACCGAGTTGCTACATTCAGCGCAAGTAACAATGTGGTGTTTGGTTCTGATGTAAAGGCCTATATTGCTTCTACAGTAAATGCTACAAGTAACGAAGTTACGCTCTTGCCTTTGAATGGAGCGTTAAAGGCTAAGGATGGTGCCATTGTCAGCACCACATCTACAGCCGACGTATATGCTTATGTAAGTTCTGCTGCAGTCGATTCGCGCGAAAATATCCTTGTAGGTGGAGGTGACGAAGCCCTTTCTCTCACAGCCAACAACTATTACATCTTTAATAAGAGTGGTGAGGAGGCAGTGTTCTCTCCTTTGGCTGCAGATGGCAACTTAGCAGCTAATAAGGCAGCACTTAAGTCTGTTACTGCAGGTGCACAACCTTTGAACCTTAGCTTTGGCGATGTAACAGGCATTCACACGCTTCCTGCCTTGCAATTAAACAAATCAGCCAACACGGTTTATGATCTTTCAGGTCGTAAGGTGAGTGGTTCGCTTCCCAAGGGCATTTATATTAGCAATGGCAAGAAATTTATGGTTAAATAAAAGTGTATAGATTCAAATTTAAAAGACTGTTCTATGAAAAAATATATCACTCCGTCATCTAATGCAGTAGAATTCTATGCAGAAGATACTTTGCTCAATGGTAGCAAAACTATTAAAATGAACGATACAGGCGTTAATGTAGATGCTTCGTTATCTGAGGAAAGAAATTGGAAAAGTCCTATTTGGGACGCAGAGAAATAAGTTCCAATATTATCTGATGTTCTAAATTTAGGTAGACAATACAATCAATACAAATAAAGTCTGGAATAAGGTATTCTTACCTTCATTCCAGACTTTATTGTTTGTGACAGATGCCCTTTGTTTTACGCACAAGCCCTAATAGGTAGGGTGTTCAAAAATCAAAAAAAATGATTGATTTTTATGTTTTTCAGATATTGTAAATAATTGATATTCAATAAAAAAATACAACATACAGGTATCTAATTATGTGTCGTTATAATGGGTCACCCCGTTAGGGGTGAGGCTGGTGCGTGAAATGCCATTTATTTGACATAAAATAGCGTGGAAAAATATTACGAATTTTAAACACCCTACCTAACGGGATAATCCGTTATAATGGGATATGACTTCATTGTCCTACAAAATCGGCTTCGTTGGCAAAGTAAGTTGACTTCATAAAAACTCAGACGACTTCAATGTAAAAAGCAAGCGCAGCTCGTGTTTCGAACTGCGCTTGCAATTATATTATCTTTCACAAAAGATATTCTTACTGAGGCTTAAGCCATGCTTGGGAACAACACAGTAGCAGTGCCATCGGCTGAGGTAACTACTACTTGGTTCTTCTCGTTTACTGAGATAGTAAGTGCTGAACCATCAGCAAGAGTTATCGTACCATTACCTGTGGTAGCGTCGTAGGTATAAGTACCTTCGCCTTCCTGGCTACCGATTTCGTATTGAATGTGTCCCTTGCCATCAAAGATAGCAGCAACACTTTCGTCGGCAGAAATCCAGAGCAAGCTTTTGTTTAAAGCAGGCTTACCCACAACGGCACGGAAAGCTGCATACTTGCCTTCGTATTCCTTAGGTTCACCATTTGCGTCTGTATAAGTCTGAACCACAAATACCTGAACGGTAGTGTAAATTTGGTTAGACTGACGAATTGCGTATACACGCAAGGGAAGACCAAAAGGAGACTGTGCAAAATTGATTACGCTCATACCTGTAGCCTTGTCGTAAGACACGGTACCATTTTCGCATGATACGTAAGTAGTGTCGCCCTCTTCAACTGCAGAGAATGCCAATGTGCAAATAGTGTCACCTTCAGCATTCTCAGAGAAGCTAAGGTTAAACTTAGAACCATCTTCCATGTACTCAGAATTCCAACTCTGAAGTGTTTCGTGCTCATCGTAGACTGCGACAGTACCCATATCTGCATCGGTACAAGCAACCATGCCCAACGCAACCACTGCAAGCACAAACAGTTTGCTTATAAATTGTTTCATTGTTTGAGTCTTTAATTATGAATTAATAACCAGCATTCTGCTTCAAATTCTTGTTTGCTTGCATATCCTGTTGGGGGATAGGCCAAGTGAAGCGAATGTTGCTGGGCTCAACACTAAGTGTTTGCACATTACCCTTGTCAACAAGCACGGGTGTATTAAACTTCTGCGGTGTACGCTTAAAACCTTGGTGCCAACGCTTAAGACAAGGCATACGGAAACCTTCGCCTACGAACTCACGAGTCCACTCATCTTGCATGACCTTGTCGAGGGCTTCGCCTGTAACTGTATCCTGAATATAATCGGCACTTGATTCATCGTAACCATCGAAACGTGTGCTACGCAATTCGTTGAGATAAGCGCGTGCTTCGTCTTCGTTACGAGCTGCCTTACGCAAATTAGCTTCTGCAATAATGAGGTAAGCCTCAGCAGCACGGAAAGCCTTTGTTTGGTTGTAGATTTCAGAATACCAAAGACCTTGCTTACGGAGAAGCGGGTTACCGGGGAACTTTGTGAAGATTACACCATCCTCAGTTGTACCATTGGTGTTGGCAACATCGGTAGTCAAACCACCTGCTTCATAAAGGTCTACCACACCATAATTTGAAGCATCACCCATACCGAGGTACATACTGTTTTCGCCATTGGTCTTGTGGCTGAAATATACGCTACGGCGCAAGTCCTTGCTGCTATAAAGATCGAGCAAATTCTGCGTAGGCAAGAAATCTGGGTTCATACCCTTAAGGTCCTGCTCCAAGTTTTCAGTAACAATATTGAATTGGAGGTAGATGCCATAGGTATTTGCAATTTCATCAGCAGTTTGCACGGGCTGATATACAATTTCATTACCTTGGTCCATAATCCAAAGACCGAGCATACCTTCAAGACCATTACCGAGGGGATAGTTCTCCACAATAGTCTGAGCTGCTGCAATCGCTTCGTCGAACTTGTGCATATACAAGTAAACGCGAGCACGAAGGGCTGTAAGAGCATCAGCGTTAGGTGCTGTGGTAGTAGCCTGAATCTTATCGGCTGCCTTAGCAGTAGCATTGTATGCGTCAACCTTCTTAAATTCGGCATCTGCATAATCCATGTACTTCACAATAGAATCGCAAGTTTCCTGCAATGTAGCACGTGCAGGACGAGCCTCGCTGCTAACTTCCTCTACAATAGGAAGACCGAGTTCGTTTGCTGCAGTTTCGGGTTCATAGTCATTGCAATAGAAGGGAAGCATGCTGCTATAAGCATAGGCGCGTGCAAAGAAGGCAGTAGCCTTGATGTTGGCAATGTTAGCCTGTTGATTGGCTGTGAGCGTAGCATCTGCTTCGAACTTGCCGATGTGAGCCAACACGTCGTTAGCTTGAAGAAGCACGCTGTAGTTGTTAGCCCAAACGCCATCGCCGTCGAACTGGCTACCTGTAAAGGTCCAATCGTTCATTTTGCCAAGAACGGGTGAAGTAAGGCGTTGGTTAAAGAGGTCCATCTGTACATCGCTTACGTAGGCATTAGAGCCACCCACATCAGAACGCAGCACAGAGAGCAAACCTCTATACTGATTGGTTGCATCAGTGTAGCTTTCCCATGCTGCCTCTTCGGTGAGACTGTCAGTGGGGAACTGGTCGAGTTCACACGATGTGAGAACCGGCGCAGCCAAGACTGAGCAAAATATTGCTTTAAGAATATATTTGTTCATGTTATGTGAATCGTTTGTGGTTTTTGTGTTTTTAGAATGTAACATCTACACCAAGTGTGTACTGACGTGTGGCAGGATAGTTACCAGCAGTAAGGTTTGAGTTAACCTCGGGGTCAACACCCTTGAACTTGGTAACGGTGAAAATGTTACGACCTGTAAAGTTGAAACGCACGTTCTCGAAGAAACGAGTTGCTTCTACCCAGCGCTTAGGCAAGGTGTAAACAAGCTGCAAGTTCTTCAAACGCATGAACGATGAGTTTTCGAGCAAGTGTGTGTCGAACTGCGAGTCATACTTAAAGGCGGGAAGTTTGGCATGGTCACCGGGCTTCTTCCACATGCTCAAGCAGTCACGGTCTTGGTTCATACCCTGAGTGGCTGCACTCGAAGATGTGTTAAGGAAGTAGTCGTTGTTAACCATATACTTACCCAATGTGTAGCTAAAGTCGGCAATAAGTGCCAAGCCCTTATAGCTAACTTGGAAACCAAAACCACCATTGTGGGGAGCGAAACGCTTCTTACCTGTATCTTGGTAGAGACTTTCAATTTGGCTTGCATCCTTGGTCATAGTCTCGGGGTTGTAGGTGTAACCTGCATCACCCTTATAACCTACCTTATACCACATAGGAGCACCATCGTTTTCGTCGATACCTGCGAAGATAGGCATGTAGTAGTTCAAACCCTTACCCTTGATGTAGTTAACAAGACCTGCCTTCATAGGCCATTCGTCGAGGTCGTAGAAGAGTTTGTCAATCTTGTTAGCGTTGTAAGAGTAAGTGGTATGGAAGTTTACAAACCAATCGCGTGTACGAACGATGTCGTAAGAGAGGTCTACTTCAACACCACGGTTGCTCATCTCACCAATGTTCTTCATCATAGAAGACATACCCGTAGTATAGGGCAAAGGTGTAGACATCAACATGTCCTTAGTCTTGCGGTTGTAGAAATTGAGGTCGAGCGTAACCTTACCAAAGAAACCTGCGGTGATACCGACGTTGGTTTGGATTTGCTTTTCCCAACCGAGATCGCCATTGGGGAACTGACCATAACCTACAGCCTGGGCGCCATTATATTGTGTAGTACCTGCAAGAGCGAGGTGAGTATAGTTACCAATTTCTGAGTTACCTGTAGAACCCACGCTCACCTTCAACTGCAAGTTGGTCAACCAACTAGAAGCAGGACGGATGAATGATTCTTGCATCATATCCCACATCAAACCACCACTATAGAAGAGAGCAGTACGATTTGACTTACCGAAACGTGAAGAAGCATCCAAACGTACGGTGAAGTTGGCATAATACTTGTGGTTCAAATCATAGTCTACACGACCAAAGAACGAGAGATACTCATACTTAGCTGTGCTACTTGATGCAGGAGCAGGCACTGTACCCGCGCTCAATTCGGGCAAACGGTCATCGTGCATACCTCTTGCCACGGCTGTGAATGAGTTTGAGCTATATTTAATACCTTCTTGACCGAGGAGGAATGTAAAGTTGTGCTCGTTCTTGGCATTATCGCTGAAACCAAACTTATATTCGGCAGTGTTGGTAATTGTCCAGTTGGTACCCTGTGCAGAACCCGAAGAAGCTGAACCTGTTGAACCTTGCATAGCTGCGAAGCTGGGCAAAATTCTTGACTTAGAACGCGAGATAGTAGCGTAAAGACCCAACTGTGAACGGAGTGTCAAGCCCTTAACAGGAGTAAGCTCAACAAATGCTGCACCGTTATACAAGAAGTTTTCACCCTTGCTGGGACGCACGTCTACGAGGAAGAGAGGGTCGTAAAGATTACCCCATGAGTCAGAGCCCCAAATTTGGTGCTTGGTGTCAGCATAAGTATAAGGTTCCCAATAACGAGGCCATGCCGAAGCAATGGTCGAAGGAGAGTAAAGGTCGTTGGTTGCTGTACCTGCATTAGAGTTTGCACAGTTTTCAGAATAAGCAGCCGATTGGTTCAAACCAATCTTCAACCAATCCTTCACCTTGCTATCGAGGTTTGCACGCAAAGTGGTACGCTTCATGTACGAACCATAAGTAATACCATTTTGCTTAGCGTAAGAAGCCGATACGTAGTAGTTTGTTTTTTCAGTACCGCCACGCACACTGAAGTCTGTGGTGTGCATCAAAGCAGCATTGTCAAACATATACTTCTGCCAGTCGAAGTTTGCGCCGTGGCTCTTGAAGTGTTCGTATGTTGAGGGATAAATAATGCCGTTCTCGAGCTGATAGTCGAGCAATTCATCGGCATTCATGGGATTACCAATAGAACGTGCCATTTGGCTCCAACCCACATTCTGGCTCAAAGTGATTTGTGCCTTTTCGCTGTTGCGACCCTTCTTAGTGGTAATAAAGATTACACCATTGGCAGCACGCGAACCATAGATTGAAGTTGCCGAAGCATCCTTCAAAGTGGTAACACTTTCGATATCGCTTGGACCAAGCATCTGAAGGATGTTAACACCTGCGGGCGAACCATCCACCACGATAAGCGGTGTGCTACTTGCCGAAAGTGAACCGATACCACGAATATTGATATCAACGTTACCAAACGAGCCAACTTCACCCGAGTTGCTTTGGATGTTCAAACCAGCCACCTGACCTTGAAGCGCATCTGCTACGTTCATGGTAGGCTTGTTGTCAACCACGTCTGCTGTTACTTTCTTTACTGAACCTACTACTGTACCGACTTTCTTAGCCGAACCGTAACCAATTACAACAGCCTCGCCAAGTTCGTTGTCTTTAAGCACAACTTGTACGTTGCCCGCAACACTTACGGTAGCAGAGTTCATACCGATGTAAGACACTGTAATCTTCTTTGCTGCAGCAGGAATGCCGTTGAGCTTAAAGTTACCGTTTGCATCAGTGGTGGTGACAAACTTAGTACCCGGAACACGCACGGTAGCACCCATCAAGGGTTCACCTTTGCTATCGGTTACACGGCCAGTCACAAGTCTTTGCGCTGAAGCTGTGGCTGCTGTAAGCAACAAGCCAGCTCCAAGGAGCGCTAACTTTTTGTTCATATTGATAACCATTTAATTAAACATTTGCTATTTTGGTTTATTTCTTACACTGCCAATTACGTATATACAACACGCTCGTTCATATACATTACTTTTTCAATGCTTGACATGTGGCAATGCAATAAAATGGATTTTTTATGCACGCAAAAATTATCAACGCGACTCCCATCGCGATGATTCCGTATTGAATTTATTCATTTGCTGTATTTTGGTGTGCGATCCGTACTCACGCGCCATTGTTTTGTTATCCTAAATGCCTATACATAACACATCACCACCAAGCATATACACCGCAGGTGTGACAAGCTGTATAATAATACAGGCGGCAAGCGCATAAGTGCTGCAAAAATAGACTATATTTTTTATTCGGCAAAGATATGGACTTCTTTTATCGCAAAAAATTAACCTTTCTGCCTTAATTTATATCAAAGTGTCAACTACACAATACGAATAACACGTATTTTTTCGTTTCACGCTGAGAGTCAGCACATAAGCGTTTTTGCATAAAATTGAATAGAGAAAGTATGCATAAACTATTTACCCTAAAATATCGGTTTTTTCGTCGACAAAAATATGTAATTCGTCTAAAAAGTTTGGAGAAAAAAAAATTATCATTTATTTTTGCACTGTAATTAAAAACATTACAGGCGATAGCGTTTAGATGAGTCGCACAAAAAACGATTCTCTCAGGCGCGAAAAGTCGCACAAATAAAGAGTAAAGGTATAACAAGCTATAAGGTAATAGTGTTTTTTAGGTAAATGACGAGAAAATGTGTTCGCCGTGAGGTGCGCACATTTTCATTTTTTTGCCCCTAATCTTGTTATGGTTTACATTTGTATATAATCAGAAAACCTCATCATTAAATTACCCCGTTAGGTAGAGTGTTCAAAATTCTTAATTATTTTGAACGCCCCACCTAGCGGGGTAACCCATTTAATCATGCAAGCGGTTCAATATTTATCACTATTTTGTGTAAGTATAATTGTTTACCTTTACACAGGTTACTCCGTTTTGAATAGATACACTCTCTTTTCCCTTACGGGGTTTCCAAATATCGGTGCCCTTAACGCGGCGACACAACACCGACTTATCTTTTGAACCGAATATTTCGGCATAGGTAGAATCGGGACTAAAAATAAGATATACGCGTTCGGGACCTGCATCAAACGAAGTGCCCGCTTCCCACAATCGTACACAGTCATGTAAAGCATAGCTCCAAGTGTAGCCAGCCGAACCTATACAACCGTGTTCATCACGATCGCCTCCAACCAAGGGAGATATGCTTGAATGTGCACAACCGGCACACAATATAAGGTTCACAGTAAGCAATGTGGCAAATAATCCTTTCATAGCCTGTCGTTTTATGTGTTATGTTTTAAATGTATGATGCAAATGTACACATTTTTAGTAAATCAACGGCAACACAAGCACCATAATTATGCCGATAATAATTTGCAAGGGCAAGCCCACACGCACATAGTCAATCGGCTTATATCCACCTGCCGACATGACAAGGGCATTGGGCGGTGTGGAGAACGGCGAGGCAAAACACATACTGGCTGCTACGGTTACTGCCATCAGCATGGGCACTGCACTGATGCCTTGTGCTTGGGCTGCTTGCAAAGCTATGGGCGCCATAAGCATGGCTGTTACCGTGTTCGATATAAAGAACGTGAGCAACGAAGTGGCTACATAAATGGTGGCTATCAGCATGTAAGGACCATAGCCGCCAACCCATTGTGCCAAGTTTTGAGAAATAAGTTCGGACACACCCGTCTTTTGCAAGGCGGTTGACATGGGTAACATGGCTCCAAACAGAATAATGCTTTCCCAGTTGATAGTCTTTAACGCTGCCTCCACACTGCGCAAACATCCCGTAAAAATCATAGCTACGGCTGCTAACATCACAGCGGTGACAGGGGCTATGGGAATGAAGTCGAATGCCATGGCTGCAACCATTGCCAACATAATTACGGCAGCAATGGGGGCTTTATAGTCGAGTGTGACACGTGCGGCTTGCTCTTGTGGCTGACCGATTACCACCCATTCGCGTCCATCATAACGATTCAAACGGGCTATATTGCGCCATTCGCCTTGCACCAAAACGATATCGGAGGCATGCAAACGACGTGTTTTTAGTTCATCGCCCAACAAATAGTCGTTGTGACGACGAATGCCTAATACATTCAATCCGTAGTTGGCACGAAAATCTGCCTCAACCACTGTATTGTTTACAAGCGACGAGGAGGCTAACACCAATATTTCTGCCATACCCACATCATAGAAATGGAGTTGGTTGTCGGCATCAGCTGAAACAGTGCGTTGCAACATGCACTCCGCACAAAGTATGTCGAGCTGTTCGTTGCGCCCTGTGATGCAAAGTATATCGTTTGGTTCAATCTTGACATCTGCCATGGCGTATTGCTCAATGGTGCGTAAACCACCTTGACTGTTTTGACGACGTATTTCGATGATGGTTGCCCCATAGGTTCCGTTTATATCCAGTTCTTTGAGGGTGCGGTTTACCATAGGCGATTTTTTGTTCACCTTAAACCAATGTGCTGTTTGTGCCACCTTATATTCGTCTGCCAACTGCTGCAAGGTTTTGGTAGTTCGCACTTGTGTTTCGTCGGTACGATCTTTCAAAAAACGACGTGTAAGTGGAATCAGCACCAAGGTGCCAACCACTATACAGATGATGCCGATGGGGGTAAACGAGAAGAAGGTTAAGGGGGCATAGCCGGCTGTGGTTAGTGCATCGCGCACAATAAGGTTGGGCGGAGTACCGATGAGTGTAAGCATACCACCCATGCTACCTGCAAACGCCAAAGGCATGAGCAAACGTGACGAAGAGATGCCTGCTCCACGCGCCATGCTTACCACAATGGGCAACATAAGGGCTACGGTTCCGGTGTTGCTCACAAAAGCACCTACCACCGAGGTGGTTATCATGAGCAACACAAAAAGTCGGGTTTCGCTTTTACCCGCCAATCCCATAATGCTTGTACCCATTCGCTTGGCTAAGCCCGTACCAAAGATGCCACCACCCACTACAAAGAGGGCTGCCATCATAATTACTATGGGACTGGAAAATCCTGCCAAGGCTTCTTCGGGACTTAGTACGCCTGTGAGCACAAGGGCTAATGCCGCACACACGGCTACAAGGTCTGAACGAATGCGCCCACTCACAAAAAGTATGGCTGAAATGGCGAGGATAATAAGGGTATAAAGCATTTTTTATAAGGATTAAGGGTAAATTTTGAGCAATAAGGATCCTATGAGGAAACGCCTCAATGAAATCTTTCATTATATTTTTCTACAAATTTAAGCAAATTGGCAATAATGCTCCAAAAATATTTTCATAAAGAAAATGAAATGGACTTTTATTGCGCACGACATGTTTTGGAATAGCTTTATCTTTGCTTTGCACACTTGCATAGGTGGTGTTTGCAACTCGGTTGCAGACAATATGCCGTAACTTTGCATTTAGAAAAGGAAAGGGAGAACGCCCTACCCTATTACTACAATAAATTATAACGAATTATGTGCCAAAATACACACAAACATTGTCACTGTCATGAGGAAAATGAGCATGGCGGACATTCACATCATCATCACCATCACCACCACGAATCAGGTGGACTAAAGAAACAACTCTGCCTCATCATTGTCACTGCCTTGCTACTTGTGGGTGCGGTAATGATTGAAAAAACGTGGCAACTTGCCACTTGGCAACTTTTGTTAGTATATCTTGTGCCCTACTTGCTCGCAGGACACGACACTTTAAAGGAGGCTGCCGAAGGTATTGCTCATGGCGATGCCTATAATGAGCATTTGCTTATGTCGGTTGCTACCATTGGCGCCTTGGGCATTGGCTTTATGCCTGGTGCTGAAACCGAATTTGCCGAAGCAGTATTTGTGATGCTTTTCTTCCAAGTGGGCGAATTGTTTGAGGGCTATGCTGAAGGCAGAAGTCGTGATAGTATTTCGCACTTGATGGATATTCGTCCGGATGCTGCCAATGTGTTGCGCAATGGCACTACACAAACTGTGGCTCCGCAAGAGGTGGCTGTGGGCGAAACCATTGTGGTGAAACCTGGTGAAAAAATTGCATTGGACGGTACTATTACAGAGGGAAGCTCTGCACTCAACACCTTAGCGCTTACGGGCGAGAGCATGCCACGCGAAGTAGAAAAGGGAGACGAAGTAACTTCGGGTTGTATTAACCTAAGCGGTGTTTTGCATATTCGCACCAGTAAGTCGTTTGGCGAAAGCACGGTCTCTAAAATCATTCAATTGGTAGAAGAGGCTGATGCTCACAAATCGCGAAGTGAATCGTTTATTACTCGTTTTGCGCGTGTATACACGCCTATCGTGGTGTGGGCTGCGGTGGCATTGGCTATTATTCCTCCACTTTTTGCCGACGCGGGTTTTGCGCAAACTTTTCCCACTTGGTTGCATCGTGCACTCATTTTTTTGGTAGTGTCGTGTCCGTGTGCATTGGTTCTTAGTGTACCGCTGAGCTTTTTCAGTGGTTTGGGCGCAGCTTCTCGCAAAGGGGTGTTGATAAAAGGTAGTAACTACATGGATGCTCTGGCTAAAATGCACACGGTAGTATTCGATAAGACGGGTACGCTCACGCAAGGTGAATTTGCTGTAACTGCCATACACCCCGACCACTTTAATGAGAAAGAACTCTTGCACTTGGCTGCACACGTAGAGCACTTTTCTACCCACCCTATTGGTGCGGCATTGCGCAATGCTTTCCCTACCGAAGCTGACGATGGTTGTGAGGTGGAGAATGTGGAGGAAATTGCTGGACAGGGCATCAAGGCGCGTGTAAAGGTGAACTGCTGCGACGCTGATATTGAGAATGGCAAGACGCACGTGGTTTGTGTGGGAAATGCACGTATGATGGATGCTTTAGGAGTTGATTGGCACGACTGCCACAAAGTGGGTACGATTATTCATGTGGCAGTAGACGGACGTTACGCGGGACATATTGTGATTACCGATTGCATAAAGCCCGAAAGTAAACAAGCCATTGCACAACTCAAGCGTTTGGGCGTACGTCACACAGTGATGCTCACAGGCGATCGCGAAGAAGTGGCACACGAGGTGGCAAAGGAATTAGGCATTGACGAGTATCAGGCGAATCTTATGCCTGCCGATAAGGTGGCTCACGTAGAACGCTTATTGCAACAAAAAACCGCGGGAACTACCTTGGCGTTTGTGGGAGATGGCATCAATGATGCCCCTGTGTTGAAACGCGCTGATTTGGGCATTGCGATGGGGGCTTTAGGTAGTGACGCGGCTATTGAGGCTGCCGATGTGGTATTGATGGACGATAATACGCAAAAAATTGCTACTGCCATACGCATTGCCCGTAGAACGCTGCGCATTGCCCAACAGAATGTGTGGTTTGCCATTGGGGTGAAGGTGGCTGTATTGGTGCTCGCCTCATTGGGACTTGGCACCATGTGGATGGCTGTGTTTGCCGATGTGGGAGTCACAGTCTTGGCTGTGCTGAATGCAATGAGGTAAAGCCTTTATCATAAACACCCCGAGTTTGCATTATGTAAACTCGGGGTGTTTGTTTATTTAGATGCTTTATTTCAGTCCTTCTAAAGAGTTGCTGATGATGACTGCAAGCACTACTGCGGTTATCAACGCATACAGCCAGTCGCGCTCTTTTATAAAGTCGACCAATGAAAGAGCTACGCGCATGATGGGGGTAAGAATTAAAATCAATACCCCGGTTTGAATCCAACCTACGGCAGTAAACGAGGTAAGTCCTGCCCATATTCCACTCAAGGTGGTGTAGTCGGCATGCTGTGGGGCATTGGCATAACTAAAGTCTTTATACATACCAATGTCGAACGATTCACTGCCATGGTGAATAAGGTAGAGCAAACCTCCCACAAACGCTACCAAACAAGCAAGCGACACGCCTATGCGCAGGGTATTGCCCACAAGTTGCTGCATATCGTACTTTTGACGATCGGCTGCATTATTATTTTGCTGTTGCATAATAAATGTGTGTTTAGGGATTAATATTTGCCTGCCATGCCTTGCCAAATCATATTGATAGCAACCAATGTGATGGCTACACAGAAGATTTGACGTAACACGCGTACATTCATTTTTTTGAGCAAACGGGCTCCCGTTAAGGCGCCAAAAAGCACACCTATCATTACGGGGAATGCGATACCTGGGGCAATGACACCACGCTGCACATAGATAACTGCCGAAGCACAAGCTGTTACACCCATCATAAAGTTACTGGTGGTGGTGCTCACCTTGAAGGGCACTTTCATCATGGCATCCATGGCAAGCACCTTAAGCACGCCCGAACCGATGCCCAAGATACCCGATAGCACACCTGCCACATACATTACACTAAAGCCACCACCCACATTTTTAAGTTGGTAGCTCTTCATCGTACCATCCTTTTGTGGCCATGTGCCAAAGAGTTTGAGACGACGGGCTGCTTCTGAGCCTACCACGCCATCGTGGTCGCTCTTACGACGTTGCTGCATGGCTGCAGTGAGCAGAAGTACGCAACCATAGATTACGGCAATTACATTGTTATTGAGCCAAATGGCTACAAGAGCCCCCGTTACGGCACCAATGGTAGTGGCTATTTCAAGGAACATGCCCAAACGGATGTTGGTGATGCCCTCTTTTACATAGGCTGACCCCGAACCACTACTTGTGGCAATAGAGGCTACCAAGGCTGCACCTACGGCATAGTGGAAGTCGATGCCGAAACCAAGTGTGAGCACAGGGATGACTACCACGCCACCGCCCAAACCTGTAAGTGAACCTAATAAACCCGCACAATAGGCTGCCAATAGTAATATGAGGGTGAATGCTAAAATGGTCATTTCGTTGTGGTTTTTGTGTTGTTTGATAAGAACTACTTGTGCCCTAAATTAAGGCTACAAGTATACAGAATTACGGGTTAACAAGCAATGTATGCCGCAGTTTACATATACGACTTTACCTTGTCTGCTAACCCGCTCACATAGTCTGTTGACTAAGCTAAAAGTTGCTTTACGAGGGTTGAAATGGCTTTGCCATCGGCACGTCCTGCAAGTTTTTTGCTGGCAATGCCCATCACCTTACCCATCTCCTTCATGCTTGAAGCACCTGTTTCGGCAATGATAGCCTTGATTTCAGCTTCGAGTTCTTCGGCTGTGAGGGCTTTGGGCAAGTATTCCTCAATGATGGCAGCTTGTGCATCTTCTTCCTCTGCCAAATCAGGACGATTCTGTTCTTTGTAAAGCGCTGCAGTGTCACGTCCTTGCTTAGCAAGTTTTGAAAGTATCTTCAACGCTACGGCATCGTCGAGGGTGTCGTTGGCGCCGGGAGCGGTCTTGGCTTCGATAAAGAATTTCTTGACGTTGCGGAGGGCTTCAAGGCGCATTTTGTCCTTTGCCTTCATTGCTGCAACAATGTCTTTGCTTACTTTTTCAAAAAGATCCATTGTAGTTATTTTTTTAGATATTTGTGTTTGAAACATCTTTTATTTGTTTTACGTATTCTGCCGTACGCTTGCGTGTGGGCACATCTTCCACACGTTGCAATACATCAGGATTACGCAAATCATCATCCGAGAAGATGTATACATGGGGACGCGGACGATACTTCTTACCTGAATGGGGATAAAAACGATCACGACGTTCGATTTTATCTTCATTTTTTTCTTTCTCCTCCTGGGTATTCTCAATTATGAAGGGGATAGACTCTGTCTTTTTCTTCGCACCATAGAGTCCGAAACCTGAGGCAATAATTGTAATCTTAATTTTTTTGCCTAAATCGGCATCAAAAGCAAGGCCCCACTTTGTTTCGATTTCGCTATTGAATTTCTCCATAAAGTCTGACACCTCGCCCATCTCGCCTGTTTGCAACATGGCGTCTTCTTCATTGCTTGTAGTGATGGCAAGCAAGATGTGAGTAGCCTTAAAGATGTCGTTGTTATTGAGCAAAGGCGAATTAAGAGCTTCGTCAATGGCGCGTGCCACACGATTTTCTCCTTCGGCATAGCCTGTAGACATCACTGCCACACCGCCATTGGTCAAAGTGGTTTTCACATCTTGAAAGTCGAGGTTTACACGACCGCGCATCGAAATAATTTCTGTAATTGAGCGTACTGCAGTTGACAGGGTTTCGTCGGCACGCTTAAAGGCATTGGTTATGCTTAGGTCTGAGTAGATGTCGCAAAGTCGCTGATTGTTAATTACCAACACGGCATCTACTTCGCTTGCCAAAGCCTCTAATCCGTCGAGAGCCTTGTCTATTTGCTTTTCGCGTTCAAAGAGGAAAGGTATGGTCACAATACCAATCGTGAGGATACCTTTTTCGCGAGCCTCGTGTGCAATAATGGGCGAGGCACCAGTACCCGTACCACCCCCCATACCTGCAGTGATGAACACCATTTTGGTTTCATCATCGAGGGCTGCTTTTATTTTGTCAATGCTTGCAAGCGCCAACTGGCGACCTGTTGTAGGATTTCCGCCTGCACCAAGACCTGGCCCCATCTGCAAATGATCGGGCACAGGATTGGTTTCGAGTGCTTTTTTATCGGTATTGGCTACTAAATAGCGCACCTCGGGAATTTCATCACGATACATTTGCGCCACTGCATTGCCTCCACCACCACCAACGCCTATCACCTTGATAATGCTGGGCGTTGTGTAGTTTGCTAATTGTATTAATTCATCAGACATAAGTGTAAAGGTTTGAGGTAGTTTCTTTTTTGAGAGAATATAGCGATTGGGAGGAGGTTTACGCCATGCTTTCTGGATTACATTGCGCATGCAAATACTCGCAAGCATTTGCAAGTGCAAAAAGGCTATAAGGCGCTTATGGCATGATAGCGTCCTTATAACCTTTTAGCGTGTGGAGGACTGAACCGGTAGTTATCGCCCTAAACTAAAGACGATAGTTACCGATATCAGAATGAAATTACTGAACCAGGAGCAGCAGGCTCGGCAGGAGCAGGTGCAGTTTCAAGTTCAATAGGCATATTGTTGTACGACTTTGCCTTGATATCTTGCAACGATTCTTTTGAACGCTTATATGTGGGCGTAAGTTCAACGAGCGAAATAATTTCTTCGTTGTCAAGATCGTCCAAACCAAAGAGGAAGTAGCGCGGACGACGACGAAGTGTATTCTTCTTGTCGTTGCCGTAATACTGTTCACGACGCTCGTCGTTCTCTTCGTTACGTTCAATTTCGATTTGTCTACGCGACTCTGCTTGTGCATTGATGCGTTCGTCAATACCAGGCACATTGTTAATGCCAAAGCCTGTAGCAAGGATGGTAATTTTAACTTGCTTTCCGAGTGAAGGGTCTGTATTCAAACCCCACTTGGTTTCTACATCGTCGTGGAACTTCGACATAAAGTCGTGCACCTCGTTCATTTCTTCCATCATCAAAGTGTCGCCCTCGTTTTCGGCGCAGAATGAGATAGAAAGCAACACCTTCTTTGAATTGAAAATGTCGTTGTTGTTAAGAAGCGGTGAGTGCAATGCCGACTCAATAGCCTTGCTTACACGGTTTTCGCCTTCGCCATAACCCGTCGACATAATTGCTACGCCACCATCTTTAAGCACTGTGCACACATCGCGGAAGTCGAGGTTGATAACACCGTGCATAGTGATGATTTCGGCAATCGAACGTGCTGCAACACTCAGCGTATTATCTGCCTTTTCGAAGGCTGAGAGTACATTGAGTTCAGGACATATTTCGCGTAAACGCTCGTTGTTAATCACGAGCAAAGCATCGACGTGCTTTGAAATTTCTTCAACTCCATCGAGAGCTTGGTCAATTTTCTTGTTACCTTCGAAAAGGAAGGGAATGGTAACGATACCCACAGTGAGGATGCCCATTGATTTAGCTTCACGCGCAATCACAGGGGCTGCACCTGTACCAGTACCACCACCCATACCCGCAGTGATGAACACCATCTTTGTGCCATCATCGAGCATTTCGTGAATTTGATCAACACTTTCCTCTGCTGCTTTGCGAGCACGCTCAGGACGGTTACCAGCACCCAGACCTTCTTTGCCCAACTGTAAACGTACGGGCACGGGAGAGTCTGCAAGTGCTTTTGAATCGGTGTTACATACCACAAAGTTCACATCGTGAATACCTTCGCGATACATGTGGTTCACGGCATTACCGCCGCCACCGCCCACACCAATCACTTTAATAATAGAGGGTGTGGTAGTGGGTACACCCATATCTATAAGGAGGTCGTTATTTTCTTCGCCCATAATTGCAGAAAGTATTAATCGTTATCGTTTTCCTTCACCAAATTTCCGAAGAAGTTGCTCACACTCTTTCTTAAGCGTGCCCACTTTTCCTTTTTCTTGCGCTTACGTTCTTCTTCTTCCTCTTTCAGACGTTTATCTTCTTCCTGACGCTTGCGCTCTTCTTCAGCAGCACGAGCCGCAGCTTCTTCCTCAGCCTTACGTTGTGCCTCGGCAGCAGCGATTTCTTCGGGTGTGAGTTCAGGTTCTTTTTCTTTCTCTGCTTCTTCAAAGAGACCGGGTTGACCTAAATTACCACCACAGCAATTTATTTCGCCCTTGTCGATAAGGGCAATCGCTGCATTGCAATCGCCATCGGCATTCAAACCAGGATAATCGGGGGTACGAAGAGGGATGCGAATGTTACGCACAAAACGAATCTTCTCAAACTTTGTGTCGCGCACAAAAGCCTTGTCGATGTTCTTCATGTGCGAAGCACCACCCGTAATGATAAGACCACCCACAAGCTGACCATTGTCGAACTTAGAGAGCGAAATTTGGTTCATCACGTTGAGGATGATTTCCTCAACACGTGCCTCTACCAATCCCGAGAATTCCTCGTATGCAATAGAGCGTCCGTCGCGAAGCACGATGGGCTTATGTGTTGTTTCGTCGTCTGAGGGAGAAATGGCGCTACCATACTTCAGTTTGAGTTCTTCGGCTTCCTCATCCTCAATCTGCAACGACATAATGTCGCGGTTTATATTGGCACCGCCCAAAGGAATCACTGCCAAGTGGCGGAGCAAATTATTCTTATAAACAGCTACAGAAGTGGTTTCAGCACCCATGTCTACAAACACACATCCTGAGCGTTTTTCGGGTTCTGTGAGCATCACGTCTGCCAATGCCTGCACCGTAATGGGGAGGTCGGCGATGGTGACACCTGCGCTTCTGAAACAATTACGTATTTCTTCGCGCACGGTTGAGTTAGCTACAATATTCAAATAGTGACCTTCAATACCCTCTGAAAGGATGCCCACAGGGTCTGTTTGCATTTGTGTGCCAAGGTGGTATTCTTGTGGAACTGCCTCAAGGATATCGCGGTCTGAGTTTGTCGAAGTGCGATTTTCGTCGCACATTGCATCGATCATCTCTTGCGTAATTTCAACCTTTGAGTCGAAGTGGCGCACCACGGTGTTTGCCACGGTGTGCATACCCATTCCGCCAATGCCCACGTAAACGCGGCTCACGCTTTTTTGCATCTTTTGCTCGAGCTTATCCTTCATGCTAATAATGCACTGGGTCATCTTGCTCACATTGTTGATGCGGCCCTTGCGAATGAAGGTTGTAGAAGGCTCTTGAGCGAAGGCAAGCACTTGAATGGCGCCGTCGGGCTGCTTGCGACCGGCCACACCAGTCACCTTAGACGAGCCTAACTCGATAGCTACTATAAAGTTGTCTTCTGTTGCCATTATATTGTTTTTTGTATTTGTCGTTATATATAATATAGGTGTATAGGGTGGGAATCACGCAACACGCTCGTTTAAAGCATGCACGCATCCCCTTAAAAAAATCAGCTTTTTTTAGGTTTGGGTTTACGTCCCACAATTTGCGAAACGTGCTCCACTGAGATAGCAGTGTATTTGTTCCAACCCACCTCGGGCAATACCTTCTCGTAGAAAGTATAGAGGTTTCGGAATTTGGTACTAATACTATCGGGTGTGCCAAACAATATGGTATGATTACCTACGCGTGGCACCATTTCAATGCGGTGTTGGGGCGTGACATAAATTTGTTCTATTTGGTCGTCCCAAAAAGAATCGTTGTGCAAAAAGCGACCTAATTGTGCCAAATATTTTTTTGAAAAATCACGCGTAATATTTCCCGTAGCTACCACAAGGTCGGCAGAGTAGCCTTGCGGGTTCATGGGGTTACCCTTATCGTCAATGTAATAGTCCTCTCCATTGTCGGCTATCACACGCAACAGTGGCAAACGCTGCTGAATAAGCACATTCACTACCCCATCGGGCGATTTATAGCACGACACAGAGTCTATGAACGAGTTCTTTTTTAAAGCTCGCTCTATGGCTGTACCGTCAATCTGCTTCATCTGTCTGCCCACGGGATAAAGCCCTGAGGCACGCAGTATGCGGTCTGCCTCCTCTGACGTAATAAAACCAGCATGCGAACTGTCGGCTACAGTAAAGCTCACACTTCGGCATACCGTTTTATTGCCATGTGTGGAAAATTCGGCAAAAGCAAATACCAAATACACCACAATGCCCAAAAGCAGCAATAGTTTGATAAAGGTTTTCACTTTATTTGGGGGGATAAGGGGTTATTGAGTTATTGAGGTTACTGAACTTATTGGGAATCAATCCTTTTAAGTGATAAAGGTTTAAGACTAAAGCCTATCGCCTTTAAAACTTTCTATAACCTAATCATCCTTTGCAACGAACTTACTTCTTCTCCAAAATCTCCTTGATTTGCGGCATATAGTTCACCGCATCGCCTGCGCCAAGCACAATGAGCACATCAAAGTCGTGACCCTCAACGAAGGCAGGGATTTCAGTTTTCTGAATCAGATATTTCTCAATGCCTGGACGCAAGTTGTTATAGATAATATCACTTGTAACACCAGAAATGGGCTTTTCGCGTGCAGGATAAATTTCGGTAAGTATCACCTCATCGAGCAACGAAAGGCTATCGGCAAAATCTTGGTAGAAGTCGCGCGTACGGGTGTAAAGGTGCGGCTGGAAGATGGCAGCAATTTTACGTCCGTTAAACACCTCGCGTATGCTCAAGATGCTCTGCTTAATTTCGGCAGGATGGTGTGCATAGTCCGAAAGCAACACGTGACGATCGTTCTTTAAGGCAAAATCGAATCGACAATCTACACCTGCAAACGTAGCCATAGCATGGCGAATTTCCTCGGGTGTAGCACCTGCTATTTGTGCCAAAGCCATCGCAGCAATGCCATTATCGATGTTGATGCTCACGGGCACGCCCAATTCCACATTGCTAATATTGCCAAGTGGCGACACAAAGTCGAACACGATGGTGCCTCCACCAATACGAATATTCTCAGCATGGAAATCACCCTCTGTGCGGTCGTAGGTATATACCGTCACACCCTCTTGTGGGTTGGGTTGCATCTTCAAGTTGCGATGAATGATAAGTGCACCACCGGGTTGAATAAGCTCAGTGTAATGACGGAAGCTTTCAAGATAAGCCTCCTCTGTGCCATAAATGTCGAGGTGGTCGGCATCGGTTGCTGTAATTACCGTGGCAAAGGGACGCAGATGATGAAAAGAGCGGTCGAACTCATCAGCTTCTATCACCACATAAGGCGAATCTTTGCTTAAAAGGTAATTTGTGCCATAGTTTTTAGTGATGCCACCCAAAAAAGCATTGCATCCCACATGACTCTCATGCAGCAAATGCGCGGTCATCGAGGTGGTAGTGGTCTTGCCATGTGTACCTGCCACGCACAAACCCTTCATTGAGCGAGTCAGTGTGCCAAGCACTTGGGCACGTTTTTGTATGTCGAATCCGTTTTCGCGGAAATAAGTCAATTCCTTGTGTGTTTCAGGAATGGCAGGTGTATAAACCACGAGCGTTTCTTGCTTGTCGCGACAAGCAGTCGGAATAAGTTCGGGGTTATCTTCATAATGAATATCGGCTCCCTCGGCACGGAGTTCTTCTGTGAGTTCGCAAGGGGTGCGGTCGTAACCTGCTACCACCAATCCTTTTGAAAGGAAATAGCGCTCAAGGGCGCTCATGCCGATGCCACCAGCACCGATAAAATATACTGATTTCATTGCGTAAAATTGCTATTTGCTTTTAAGTGCTAATTTGTCAATTGCTAATTTGTCAATTTACTAACACCTAACGCGCTGTATTTAAGTAACCTGTATTACCTTACACGTAGTACCGTATTACTTAAAACTTTATCTTTGTTTTATTGTTGCCAATTTAATTACTTCGTCTGCAATGTCAGAGGCTGCATTCGGGCGTGCCAAAGCAATGATATTGCGACTCAGCGACTCTAATTTCTCAAGGTCCGACACGGTGTTAATCGCCTTCGGCAACAAAGTGCGTCGTGCATCAGCATCGGCAATATAGAGTGCTGCATTTTTCTGTACCAACGCAAGGGCATTCTTGGTTTGATGGTCTTCTGCCACATTGGGCGAGGGCACCAAAATCACGGGTTTGCCCAACAAGCAAAACTCTGAGATGCTACCTGCACCGGCACGCGATATTACGAGGTCGGCAGCAGCATAAGCCTGACTCATATCGCTGATAAAGTCCATCACCTTGAGGTTTTCAGGACAACCACGACGTGCCAATTCTGCCTTTATCTCGGCGCTATAATACTTACCCGTTTGCCAAATAAACTGCACTTTGCTTTGTTGCTTCACCAAGGGCAAGTTACCCAAAATGCTATCGTTGAGCGTACGTGCTCCCAACGAGCCTCCCACAATAAGGATGGTTTGTTTGCCTGGCACAAGTCCAAAGCTGCGCACCGCGTCTTCCTTTGTCACCTTGCAGTCCAACAAATTTTGTCGCACAGGGTTACCCGTAAACAAAATTTTGTCTGCAGGGAAGAATCGTTCCATGCCCTCGTAAGCCACACAAATTTTGCGAGCCTTTTTAGCCAACAATTTGTTGGTCACACCAGCATAAGAGTTTTGCTCTTGCAGCAAAGTGGGGATGCCCATGCTCTCTGCCACGTTAAGCGTAGGGCCACTGGCATATCCACCCACGCCTACTGCCACTTGCGGACGGAAGTCGCGAATGATTTGTCGAGCCATACTGCGACTCTTCATTATTTTGAAAAGAACAGGAATGTTCTTCAACAAGTTTTTTCGGTTAAAGCCTGCAATGGGCAAACCCTTAATTTCGTAGCCTGCAGCAGGCACACGTTGCATTTCCATACGACCTTCTGCGCCCACGAACAAGATTTTTGCATCGGGGCGTTTGGCACGTATTTCGTTAGCGATAGACACCGCAGGAAAGATATGTCCGCCCGTGCCACCGCCACTAATTATGACTCTTAATTCATCGTTCATAAGTGGTTACTATATAGTACAGCGCAAATTTAGCAATTATTTTTGGGCTTTTCCTTGTTTTGGAAAAACTTTTCAAAAAAAATTACATCGCACATCCTTACATCTCTTTGCAGAGACAAAAACAACCTTGCCCAAAATTCCTTTGAAAATCCTCTCTCACGGACTATTTTGGCATATTTCCTCCACATCGTGCAGAAATTAACTCTTTTTATACCAAAACGCACTTCTCATCGTACTTTTTACAGAAAATGTATATTTATAGTTTTCACAACAAAGCAAATATTCCTAATAAACACGGGTATATTCATTCGTTTTAATATTTCTAAACGCTTTCTATTTACGCTCCTTCTTGCTTTTTACTTTTACCTGTCGCGAGGGTATACTTGCAAACAGGCTTCACGCCCCTTTTTTTTGTCAAAAAAAGTTTCCAATATCATTCCGAAGGAATTCCGATATCATACCGAAGGAATAGCGTACCCTAAAATGAGGCAAAAAGTTTAACCTAAATAGCACCCTATTGTAAGAAAATCATCCATCCCATCGATTTCATCAATGAGATGAATGCTTATCACGCATGAGCTTTACTAATGCAAAAAATCATGCGATAAGTTTAAACAAAATATAATATCCCGTCTACAAGAAAATAATGTCTTCGACATCCATCTTTAGTAGTTCAAAATAAGTAATATACATTTATTAACTACGAATTAATATTTATTTCAAATGACAAAATGACCGCTTTTTATTTGATTATCAACAGATTAAGGTGTCATTTGTCACTTTTACAATGTACTTATATTCTGAGGAAAATGCGGCTTACCAGGTTTCACACTTCCTTAGTATAGCAACACCTGAATTAAGTAGAAAAAAACAGGGTCACTCGTAAAGCCCTATGTTTGATTATTTGAGTTAGATTAATATTAATATTTCACGCACCAGCCTCACCCCGTTAAGTAGGGTGTTCAAAATCCGAGATTTTTTATGCATGAATTTATCGGATTTTGTCGTCGTCGATAGAGACATTTTGACACCCAAATAGTTTG
>ERZ1026874.331-NODE-331-length-31092-cov-15.273190_pt1 | contig 31092 bp, 31 predicted proteins | sample MGYA00380167_ERZ1026874 | MGnify/ENA primary metagenome ERZ1026874 (study PRJEB33269, sample SAMEA4719803) | human gut metagenome | biome: human-associated habitat; feature: organic feature; material: feces | place: Cameroon | collected 2013-10 ...
CTGCCGCACCTCGCTCGCCGTATCGGCACTTAGAATTATGCGGTATTGCCTTAAGGAGCAAGCGGGGCGTCAGGGACGCCGCCCCCTACAAATAGGTTTTGACTATTTGTAAAATCACATGTATATGTGATTTTGATTAAAGTTTCTTTGCTTACTTTCTTTTCAAAGAAAGTAAGATTAGCTCACGCTTCGGGCAGGTAGATGTGGTGGGGGAGACCCTCGACGTAGATGGGGGTGAGTTCGGCCTGGACGAGGGGCAGGGCGTAGGCCAGGAACTCGTCGGTCATGGCGGTGTGGTCGGCATTGACCCATTCCAGCGGGACCTTCTTTTCCAGGTTGGCGACCTCACTGATAGGATGCAGGCTGGTGCCGCACTGGTACGGTGCGTTGGAGATGCGGTCCAGGGCGACCATCTCGCCGGTATGACCCTCAAAGGCGGCCTTGGCGGCGGCACCGCCCACCTGGTACGCCTCGGTGATGTCGGTGCGGCTGGTCAGGTGGCCGGCGCAGCGCTGCAGGGTCGAAAGCTCGATGCAGCGGGTCTTGGTGTCCAGACGGCGGGCCACCGTGTTGGCCAGGAAACGGGCCGTGCCGGTCAGGGCCTTGTGACCGAAAGCGTCCACTGCGTGGACATCATCGGCCAGCTCGCAGACGTAGCGGCCGTCCTCCAGCTTGACGCCCTCGGAGACGGCGATGACGATGGAAGGCTTCTCTTTCTGCATGCGCTCGACCTTTTCGACAAAATGATCGACGTTGAAGGGGACTTCCGGCAGGCAGATCATGTCTACGCCCTCGCAATCCTCGGCCTTGGCCAGGGCAGCGGCGGCGGTCAGCCAACCGGCATTGCGGCCCATGATCTCCACAATGGTGACGTACTTGGTGCCGTACACCGTGGCGTCGCGGATGATCTCTTTCATGACAACGCCGATATATTTGGCGGCGCTGCCGTAGCCGGGGGTGTGGTCGGTGACCATCAGGTCGTTGTCGATGGTCTTGGGCACGCCCATAAAGCGGATCTCGCTGCCGATATGGGTGCCGTAGTCGGCCAGCTTGCCGATGGTATCCATCGAGTCGTTGCCGCCGATGTAGAAGAAATAGCCGATGTCCAGCTCTTTCAGGATCTCGAACAGCTGGATGTAGACGGCCTCGCCCTCGGGGGTGTGCCAATCCGGCAGCTTGTAGCGGCAGCTGCCCAGATAGCTGGACGGCGTGCGCTTGAGCAGCTCAATGTCCAGGGCGGTCTTGAGCTTTTCGTCCAGCACGCAGGTGCGGCGCTGCAGCAGACCCGCCACGCCGTGCAGCATGCCGTAGACCTTGCCGGCACCGCGGCGCTTGCAGCTCTCATACACGCCGGCCAGGCTGGCATTGATGACCGAAGTGGGACCGCCGGACTGACCGACGATTGCATTTTTTGCCATAGTTTCTCCTCCTGCAATTTCCATGGGGTGGGTTGCGCTGCGGGTACGTTCCGGCAGCGCACGATAATTGTCATGTTTAGTGTACCATGGAGTACACTTTTTTTCTATTGCAGGAGTTGCCGAAAATTTGTACGTGTCTTTGTACAACTTCGCGTTCCACAGTGCGGAACGTGTTTTGCGGGGCGGAGGGGGCTGTATGGAAAAAAATTCCGCTGTATGGAATATTTGTGCCATGAGGCGGGACAAAATGAGTGCTGAGACCTTGCAAAAATTGCGCGGGAAAGTTGACTTTCGGCAAGGTGAATAAACTTTTTGCTACGAAATTGTGCGGTATGACGGAAAATAGAAAAAGCCCACCCCAAAAGGGGCGGGCAGAAGATATTGAAAAGATGACGTTGCATTGTGGCCCCCTCTGGGAGGGGGCTCCCGCCGCAGGCGGGTGGGGGAGAGAGCTTTTAGGCTAGGCTCTCTCCCTCCGGCGCTTCGCGCCGCCTCCCTCCCAGAGGGAGGCTTATAAGGTTAATCCAGATGAATATGCCGCGGCACACCGTTGATGTAGATGGGGGTCAGCTCGGCCTGGATCAGGGGACGGGCGTAACGCTCAAAATTGGCGTTGACGTGCATGCCGTCGGCGGTGATCCACTCGTCGGGGACCTTCTTCTCAAAGTTGGCGACCTGGGTCACGTCGACCATCTCGGTCTCGATGCGGTAGGGCTGGTCGCTCAGGCGTTTGATGGCGGACATCTTGGCGGTCTCGCCGCGCACGGCGGCTTCCACAGCGGCACCGCCCACCTGGTAGGCCTCGGTCACGTCGGTGCGGCTGGCCAGGTGGCTGGCGCAGCGCTGCAGGGTCGAGAACTCGATGGCGCGGGTCTTGCAGCCCAGGCGGACGCGGATCAGGTCGGCCAGGTAGCGGCTGGTGCCGCTCAGGATGGCCTTGTGGCCGAAGGCGTCCAGCTGACCGGCGGTGGAGACCAGGTCGCACAGGAAGACGCCGTCCTTATTTTTAACGCCCTCGCTGGCGGCAATGATGACATTGTGGCGCTCTTTTTCCAGCTCGGCGACGCGGGCCAGGAAGGCATCCTCGTCAAAGGGGCGCTCCGGCAGCAGGATCAGGTCGGGGCCGTTGCAGTCCGGGCCGGCGGCCAGGCTGGAGGCAGCGGCCAGCCAGCCGGTGTGGCGGCCCATGATCTCGGCCACCGTCACGCTGCGCAGGTCGTAGACGCTGGAATCGCAGATGACTTCCTTTAAAATAGTAGCGATGTACTTAGCGGCGCTGCCGTAGCCGGGGGTGTGGTCGGTCAGCAGCAGGTCGTTGTCGATGGTTTTGGGCACGCCGATGAAGCGGATCTCGCTGCCGATGGTCTTGCCGTAGGCGGACAGCTTGGAGATGGTATCCATCGAGTCGTTGCCGCCAATGTAGAACACGGCACCGATGTCGTACTGCTTGAACAGGTCAAACAGCTGCACAAAGGGGGCCTCGTCCACATCAGGTTGGGGCAGCTTGTAGCGGCAGCTGCCCAGGAAGCTGGACGGCGTGCGCTTCAGCAGCTCAATGTCCATTTTGTCGGAAAGGACTGCGTCCAGATCGACGAGCTTGCCTTCCAGCACACCGGCGATGCCGTACTGCATGCCGTAGACGTGCTCGGCGCCGCAGGCCTTGGCGGTCTCGTAGACACCTGCCAGGCTGGAGTTGATGACGGCAGTGGGACCGCCCGACTGCCCGACCAATACGTTTTTCATGGAACACCTCATTGATTTATAATGTGTATTTTTAACGATGCAAAGCATATTTCTCGATGGCCAAGGCGACGCCGTCGTGGTTGTTGTCCGCGGTGACGGCATCGGCGGCAGCGAGGATCTCCGGCGTGGCGTTGCCCATGGCCACGCCCAGACCGGCATCCGCGATCATCGAAAGGTCGTTGCCGGAATCGCCCACGGCCATGACCTGGTCACGGCGCAGGCCCAGCTTTTCGGCCAGGGCCAGCAGGCCGCTGCCCTTGGTAACGCCGGGGGCGTTCAGCTCGATGTTGCTGCCCAGGCTGGTGGTGGCTTCTACGTCCGGGCAGGCGGCCAGCACGGCGCGCCAGGCCTCGTCCCGCAGCTCCACTTTGGGGTACATGACGCTGAATTTTTCCACCTGGCCGACCTTCTCCTGCAGGACGGTGCGCAGGTCAGGAACCTCGATGCGGGTCTTGCGGAAGTAGTCCCGCAGGTTTTCCGGCACCAGCACGTCGATGAGGTCGTTGTCGGCCTTGGTGGCGTAGCTTTTGCCGCCCACAAACAGGCTGAACACGCCGCCGAAGAGCTTGAGCGCATCGTAGACCCGCAGCGAATCCTCCAGCGAGAAGGGCTGGTCGACGATATGCTCGCCAGTGCGCATGTCTACCACCGAGGCCCCGTTGGAGGTCAGCGCGTAGTGTACGCCGGGGATGCCGGTGAACGCCTGGGGCACGCCGGTGGCGGTGCGGCCGGTGGCGGGCAGCACAATGATGCCTGCCTGTACGGCGGCCTCGATAGCAGCCAGGTTGCGCGGGCTGATGTGTTTGGCATCGTCAAAAACCGTGCCGTCCAGATCCAGGCCGATCAGTCGGATATCCTGCATATGCTTTACCACTCCTTAATCCTTTTAAGTTTACCGCAAACGCGCCGTAATTGCAAGTTGCCAAAGCGTGTGTTACAATAAATTATAAAATTGGGAACATTGTTGCAGGGGCGCACAGCGTGCGCCCGCGGGTGAACAATGCTCGCCCCGACAGAGGGAGTAGACAACGAAATGACAAAACAACGCTTATGGCAGCTGGATGCGCTGCGGGGGCTGGCGCTGTTGAATATGCTGGCCTACCACGCGATGTACGATTGGGTGTATGTGTTTGGCCATGCCGGCAGCTGGTACAATATCGGCGCGCCGGGGTGCCATGTGTGGCAGCAGTATATCTGCTGGAGCTTTATTTTGCTCTCCGGCTACAGCTTTACGCTGGCCCGCCGCCCGTTGAAAAATGGGCTGATCGCGGCCGGGTGCGCTGCGGTGCTGACCGTGGTGACGGTGGGTTTCATGCCGTCGGAGAGCATCTGGTTCGGCGTGCTGCACTTAAACGCCGCCGCTGTGCTGCTGAGCTGCCTGATTAAGCCGCTGTTGGACAAAATACCCGCTATGCCGGGGCTGATAGGCGGCGCCATGCTGTTTGCGCTGACCAATCAACTGCCCTGGGGCTGGCTGGGATTTGAACGGTGGCACATTGCTGCGCTGCCTGCCGGGTGGTATGATGCCAACCTGTTCTGGCTGGGGCTGCCGGACCTGACGCGGTTTAGCTCGGCGGATTATTTCCCCATTCTGCCATGGGTGTTTTTGTTCTGGTGCGGGCTGTTTCTGGCGCGGCTGTGGCGGCCCAAGGCGGGGCAGGCACCGGCGGCGCTGCAGCCGCTGTGCGCGATAGGCGGCCGGACGCTGCTGGTTTACATGCTGCACCAGCCGGTAATTTATGGTGCGCTGCTGCTTTGGACGACCCTGTGCGGTTGATAGTTTGGTTGATAGTTTGTGGAAAAGCGGAAAATTTGTTAAAAATTTAAAAACGACCCCTTTTCGGTGAAAAATAGTGTTGACAGAGACGGGAACTATATAGTATAATTGCTGTTACTGGTTAATGTTTTTGACCGGCAAACTCCTGTCTCAGGTCAAGGGAGGGAAGAAGATGTCGGAGATCCGTGTCAAAGAGGGCGAGTCCCTCGAGAGCGCACTGCGCCGTTTTAAGCGCAGCACTGCTCGCAGCGGCGTGTTGGCTGAGGTTCGCAAGCGCGAGGCTTATGAGAAGCCGTCCGTTAAGCGTAAGAAGAAGTCCGAGGCTGCCCGCAAGCGCAAGTTTAAGTAAGGTTTCTTACCAATGAACGACTGTGCAGACCCGCGCAATGCGCGGGTCTGCACTTTTTTTGACGCTCGCGTTGCTCGCTGCAAAGAAGGGGTTCGTCGCTTGTGGCTGCGCCACGCTCCTGCCGCTTGGCGGCCAAAACGATGGCCGCCAGCCAGCAGAGCTGGCATCGCTCGTTTGGTTGCAAGCCCCACTGGGGCTTGCATCGCTGACGCGACCCCAAACCCCTCCTTTGGACTTGCCCCGTCGCAAAAAGGCGCATTTTTGCGCCTGACGACACAAAAATGTGTCTTTTTGCTCTAGAGGTGTCAGCATCGTCGGCGCATGTCCGCCGATGCTGACGGGTTTTAAAAATTAGGTGCAGCTTATGATTTTAACTCCTGAAATCGTATTTCGGAAAATTGAGTGCATCCACCCGGACTATCTGAAAGCGCATGGCATTACGGCGCTGGTGCTGGATGTGGATAATACGCTGACCGGGGATAACAGCCAGGTGTTGGAACCCACCGTGCAGGCCTGGCTGGACGAGATGCGGGCGGCGGGCATCAGCCTGACCATCGTGTCCAACAACACGGCTAAGCGGGTGCGCCCTTTTGCCGAGCGTATCGGCCTGGATTGGGTGCCCCTGGCCTGCAAGCCGCTGACCATCGGCCTGATGGTGGCGCGGCATCGTCTGGGCGTGAAAAAAAGCCAGATGGCCATGGTGGGCGACCAGATCTTTGCCGACCGCATGGCCGCCGGGCTGTACGGCTGCCCCTGCCTGTACCTGCTGCCCCGTACCCCCCGCGACCGCAACAAATTTGTCCGGTTCAAACGCAAGTATGAACCCTACTGGCTGGACCGATACTATAAAAAGGGAGGGACTGTGCATGAATGAGCCGCGTTTTGGCACGGCCGGCCTGGCGGACAGCTACACCGCCAAAAAGTTTGACCCCGCCGCCATCGCCGCCTACACCGCCGGTTTTGGCCTGACCGCCTTTGAATACCAGTGCGGCCGCGGCGTGCGGCTGGCCCACGACAAGGCACACGCTTTGGGCGAAGCCTGCGCCGCGCGGGGCATCGCCCTCTCAGTGCACGCGCCCTACTATATCAGCATGTCCAGCCTCGAGGAGGACAAGCGGCTGCACAGCATCGACTATCTGCTGCAAAGCTGCGCACTGGTCAAGGCGCTGGGCGGTAAGCGGGTCATCTTCCACTCCGGCTCCTGCGGCAAGCAGAGCCGCGAAGAAGCGCTGGAAAAAGCGCTGGACACGATGGAGCGCGCCGTAAAAGCCTGCGATGAGGCGGGCTACGGGGACTGCATCCTCTGCCCCGAGACGATGGGCAAGGTGAACCAGCTGGGCACGCTGGACGAGGTGCTGGCCCTGTGCGGCGTGGATGAGCGCATCACGCCCTGCATCGATTTTGGCCACCTGTACGCCCGCAGCCTGGGCACTCAGTTTGCCGAGGGCACCGCAGCCGCCGACTACGCCGCCCTGCTGGACACGCTGCAGGCCGGGCTGGGGGATGAACGGGCAAAGCAGTTCCACGCCCATTTCTCCCGCATCGCCTACACCAAGGGCGGCGAGAAGTGCCACCTGACCTTTGCCGATACCGAGTACGGCCCGCCCCATGCACCACTGCTGGCACTGCTGAAAGAGCGCGGGCTGACCCCCACCATCATCTGCGAAAGTGCGGGCACCCAGGCCGAGGATGCGGCTGAACTGGCGAAAACCTATGCCGCGTTATAAGAGACTAGGACAGTGACACATAATCCTAAGTACCGATACGACGAGCGAAACATGCCGGCTGCTAAGCAAAAAGCGCAGAGAATGCTTTGTGTATTCCCGAGCATTTTTGCAACGCAGATGGCGTGTTGTAGCCGCCGGAGCGGTGCTCAAGCCGTCAGGCGGGGATCGTGTGGAGCTGTCCAAAGAAAAAATACCAAATTTCGCGCAAAAAAATCGGCTCAGGGCTTGAAAAAGTCCATTGTATCCTGTAAAATAAATACAGGTATGTATTTTGTAATTTATGGAGGAATTTTTATATGATTTCTGCAGGCGAATTCCGCAACGGCGTCACCTTCGAGCAGGACGGCCAGGTCCTTCAGGTCGTTGAGTTCCAGCACGTCAAGCCCGGCAAGGGCGCTGCTTTCGTGCGCACCAAGACCAAGAACGTCATCACCGGCTCTGTCGTTGAGACCAGCTACAACCCCACCGCTAAGTTCCCTCAGGCTTTCATCGAGCGCAAAGAGGTCACCTACTCCTACGAGGATGGCGATCTGTACCACTTCATGGATGTTGAGACCTACGACGACATCCCCGTTGGTGCTGCCGATGTGCCCGACAACTTCAAGTTCTGCAAGGAGAACGATACCTGCAAGCTGCTGAGCTACAAGGGCAAAGTCTTCAGCGTTGAGATCCCCAACTTTGTTGAGCTGGAAGTCACCGCTACCGAGCCGGGTGTCAAGGGCAACACCGCCACCAACACCCTGAAGCCCGCCACCGTCGAGACCGGCGCTGAGATCCGCGTGCCCCTGTTCATCAACGAGGGCGACAAGATCCGCATCGATACCCGCACCGGCGAGTATATGGAGCGCGTGAACTGATTTTGTTCCACAAGCCGGGCCTGGCATACCGCCGTGCCCGGCATTTTTTGAACGGAGGATTTCTGTTATGGCTATGGACTTGAATGCAAAGGCTGCCTACATCCGCGGCCTGATGACCGGTATGGAGTTTGACCCCGCCAGCAAGAACGGCAAGGTCATTGCCGCCATGATGGACCTGCTGGAAGAGATGGCTGCCCAGGTGGTCGAGCATGACAACGCCCTGGACCAGGTCTACGATGAGCTGGAGACCCTGGACCAGGATGTGGACGACATCGTGAGCGACCTGTACGCCGACGATGACGAGGATGACGACGCCGAAGAGGACAGCGACGAGGGCCTGTACGAGGTCACCTGCCCCAACTGCGGCAAAGTCTCCACTGTGGACGAGGAGACCCTGCTGGATCAGACCCAGGAGCTGGTCTGCCCCTACTGCAATGCCTCTTTTGACATTGAGCTGGAAGGCACCGAGGACGAGCAGCCCGAGGATAACGACCAGTAAGTAAAAACGATGCGGCCCGGTGGAAACACCGGGCCTTTTTGGTATGCAAAGGAGGTGGGGCGGTTGCTGACGGCGGCAAAACTTGTGCTGCCCGCTTTGGCGGCGGCACTGTTTGTGTGGGGCGCGGCGTGGTGCGTGGTGCGCACGCTGCGGCCGCAGATGGCGGATACTGCGGCTGTTGGCGGTGAGCCGCCCCGCAGCAGCAAGGCCATGGCGGCGCTGGCCGGGCTGCTGTTTGTGTGCGTACTGCAACTGGTGTTCTGCCATGCGGCGCTGGCAAACAACCCCGGCGTGGGGCTGGCCCAGGCCATGGAGTGGCAGTTTTACGGCAACACCGACGCGCGGCATTACATCGACCTGGCGCAGTACGGCTACGGAACCGGCGGTGCGTTTGCGGAGCAGGAATTGATGATCGTGTTCTTTCCGTTGTTCCCGGCGCTGCTGCGGGTCGTGCATTTGCTGGTGGGAGGCAGCTATCCGCTGTTGGGGCTGGCCGTGCAGGGGCCGCTGTTTGCCGGGGCGGCGGTGTCGCTGTACACGCTGGTCAGCCGCCGCTGGGGCGAGCGCCAGGCGGTGCTGACGCTGGCCCTGCTGATGGCCAGCCCGGCGGCTGTATTTTTTGCCGTGCCGATGACCGAAAGCCTGTTTTTGCTGGTGACTGTGCGCTACGTGCTGGCGTGGGATCGGCGGCAGTGGGGCCGCTGTGCGGTGCTGGGTGTGCTGGCTGGGTTGTGCCGCGCCCCCGGCGGACTGCTGCTGGGGCTGGCGGCGCTGGAACTGGCGGCCGCATGGCGCCGGGGAAAGCGGCCCGCGCTGGCAAGTATCCCGGCTATGCTGGCCCCGGCGGCGGGGCTGGGGATGTACTTTGGGCTGAACCAGGCTGTGTATGGCTGCTGGAACCAGTACAGCGTATACCAGTGGGAGCACTGGGGCCAAAAACTGGGCCTGTTTACCAATACTGTGCGTTACCATTTGGATTATATGGCCAGCTGGTGGGAGGATAACCGCAAGGCGGCGGTGGGCATCTGCCTGGCGGCGATACTCTGCATCCTGTTGGCGCTGGGGCTGCTGGCGGCTTCTGTGCGGCGGCTGCCTGCGGCCTGGCTGGGGTTTGGCCTGGCCTACCTGGCCGTGACGATGGGCGCGACCTGGCTGTTGAGCGCCCCGCGGTACGCAGTGGGGCTATTCTGCCTGCCGGTGGCACTGGCGCTGCTGCTGCAGGACCGCCCCCGGCTGACCTGCGGGGTGCTGGCGGTGCAGGTGATGGTGAGCGTGGTGTATACCTGGCAGTATCTGCACGGGTGGCCGATCTACTGAGCTGTTGCAGGATAAGAAAAGAGCCTGTCTCGGGGAAGGAGACAGGCTCTTTTGTTGTTGGTATGGTGAAAAATTACTTTTTCTGCAGTGCGCCCTGCAGCATGATGTCGCCGAAGGACAGGGCGTTGTACAGGCCCACCTTGTTGGCCTGGCGGACGATGCGCTCCGGCAGGGGCTTGGTGTCGTCGGTGGAAAGCAGGACGATGTGGACCTTATCGGCCACGTCGACGCCGTTCTCTTTGATGGTGCTGAGCACCTGCAGGTACACTACGTAGGGATCGCTCATCGAGCCGTAGTAGATATCGTTGCCGCAGCGCACCAGCGGGCGGCCTTTATAGGTCAGTTTCGGGGTATAAGCCATGGCTGAAACCTTCTTTCTTCGTGTTGTCTAATAATACATTATAGCATAGATGAGAGTGTATTACAAATTTTATTTTGGCGGCTCGTAGCCACCCCTCACCCGCTGCGCGGGAGCTCCCCTCAAGGGGAGCCTTTGCGGTATTACAAATCCAGCTTCTCCCGCTCGACTTTTTCCTCGTTGAGGGCGACCTGCTCGGTCAGGATGCGGACTTTGCTGTCCAGCTGGCTGAGGCGGATGGACATGAAGAACTGCTTGGCCAGCAGCAAAAAGATGATGACCACATACACAAAGTTGATGGGGCTCATGAAGCCCAGCAGGTTGGCGGCCCAGTAGGCGATGCCGGGGAAGATGGCCAAAATCAGCAAAGCGGCGCTGAACAGCAGCCAGAAGATCGTATCCTCGATCTGGACTTTTGCCTGGCGCACGCGGCGCAGGATGTACCACGCTGTGACCAGGCTGCCGAAGATCAGGCAGATGCGGATAAGCGTTTGGTCGAACATTTTACAGGCTCCTTTCGGGATACGGGGTCGCGGTGTCGCGCTTGCGGAACCACTGGATCAGCAAGATGGAGATGGACATTTTGACCATATACTGCACGCTGCGCCAGAACGTCAGGTAGCTCTGGCCGGCGGTGCGCTCGCCCATTTCCACCTGCACTTCCTTGACTTTGGCACCGTTTTTGATCAGATAGCTGATGGTATCCGGCTCGGGACCGTAGTTCAGGTTTTGGGCAAACTCCTGCATCAGGCGGCGGTTGAACATCCGCATGCCGCTGGTGGGGTCGCAGATGGCGCGGCCGGTGGTGAGCCGGATGGACCAGCTGATGATGTAGCTGCCCAGCATGCGCAGGGTCTTGGGCTTTTTCACGGTCAGGAACCGGCTGCCGATGACGATGTCGTTGCCCTCCTCCAGCGCCTCCAGCATGGGGGCAATGAACTCCGGCTTATGCTGGCCGTCGGCATCCAGCTGCATGGCGCAGTCGTAGTCGTTTTCGGCCGCATAGCGCAGGCCGGTCTGGAACGCGCCCGCCAGCCCCAGGTTGACCGGCAGATCAATGAGCCGGTAACCGTGGGCGCGGCAGACGGCGGCGGTCTTGTCGCGGCTGCCATCGTTGACGACGACATAATCGTACTGGGGGTAGTGGGTGGTCAGCTCCTCGACCACGGAAACGATGCTTTCTTCCTCATTATAAGCGGGGATGACGATGAGTAATTTAGACATCTTAGCTCCTTTTGGCTGCTTGGGCCGCGGTTTTCTCCATTGTAGCAAAGACGGCCTGCCATGTAAAGTGGGCGCACAGGTTGGTGTAAGCGGCGTCGGCCCGGGTGCGGGCGGCGTCGGGATCTGCCAGGACCGCCTGCAGGGCCGCGGCCAGCGCGGCAGGGGCGGTGCTTTCCAAGTAGGCAGCGTAGGTCCCATCGGGCAGCAGCTCGCCGGTGCCCGCCGTGTGGGTGGTGACGATGGGGCAGCGGCAGGCGGCGGCTTCTAATAACGTGGTGGGGAAGCCCTCGGCGTACTCCGTCGGCAGGCAATAGCAACTGGCTTGCGTTAACAGCTGGACGATCTGCGGGTGGGGCAGGGCACCCAGCGCGTAGATGGGGGCGCCGAGCTGGCGCAGAGCGGCTTCCTCGGGGCCGGTGCCGGCGATGAAAAGGGCGCAGGACGTGCCGTTTTGGTTTAGCTGCCGCACGGCTTCGGCCAGCTTGGCCGCGCCTTTTTCGGGGATGAGCCGCCCCACAAAGGCTATGATGGGGGTGGCGGGGGCGAGATCGAATTCTGCCCGGAAGTCGCGGGGGTGGTCGCTGGCTAAGGCGGCCAGTTCCGCCGGGTCCACGGCGTTGGGCAGGCGGCCAGCGGCGGTGATGCCGAAGGTGCGCAGCCAGCTGCAGACATCGCCGGAGACGCCGTAGAAGGGGAACCCGCAGGCTTTGATAATGTTGCAGGCCAGGTGCTCGTACATTTTGCCCGCAAGGCCCGCTGCGCCGCCGTGCATCATATAGCCGGTGGAGTGGTCCAGCACCAGCGCGGGGATGCCCCGGCGCTTGCACTGCCGCGCGGCCCAGACGCTTTGGGTGTACATGCGGGTCTGGATGACGGCAAAGTCGATGCCCTGCGCCCACAGGTCCGCCGCGGGCGGGTGGGGCTTGAGGACCGGAAACCGGCCGTCCATCACCGGCCAGGCGGGCAGGCGCCAGATCTCGATGCCGTCGGCGTCCGTTTCCCGTGCGGGCAGACCGGGCAGGCTGCTGGTGACCACCAGCGCTCGGTGCCCGGCGGCCAGGCATCGGCGCGCCAGGTTCCAGGTGTACCGCTCGACCCCGCCGGGGGTGGGCAGATATTGGGTTGTGAAAAAGCAGAAAGTCATAAGCAGGTGTCAGCGGGCGATGACCGCCAGCATAATGTTGAGGAGGACGCCCCACTGTACCAGTGCCAGCGCGCCGGTCAGGCGGGCTTGGGCGGAGGCTTCGTCCGGCACGGCGGCCAGGCGGCGGGGCAGGCAGGTCAGCAGCAGGGCGGGCAGCACGGGCAGGAAATACCGCCCCTGCAGGCCGTACAGGGTCTCGTAATGGGTGGGGGTCCACAGCAGGCAGCCAGCCACGGCCAGCAGGCAGCTCAGGACGGCCGCCGCCGCGCCAAAGCCCCGCAGCCTGCCCGTAGGCAGCTTGCCGTTTTGGGCGGGCAGCGCCGCGTAGGCCAGCAGCAGGTAGAGCGCCACCACCCAGAACCAGGCCAGGTCCAGTGTGTAGTAGCTTAGGCTGCCGCCTACCAGCGTGCGCAGGTAATGGTCACCGTTTTGCACGATGCTGCGCACAAACAGCAGGGCGGTGGCAGGCAGGTGGTGCAGGATGTAGCCGGGGGTGTAGGTGGCTTCGTCGGTGGCATCGGTCACACTTTGGGTGGCGCGGGTGGCGCGGGCGGCTTCCACCTCGGCGGCTACGGTCTCACGGTCCAGCGGGATGCGGTCATCCATGGTGCCTACGTCCAGCCCCAGCGCGGCGAACCGCTCCACGCAGGTGGGCAGGTTGAACAGCTGCTTGTAGGCCTGCATGGCACCGCCCTCGGCAAAATAGGGCAGGTAGGCGTCGGCGTTGCCGGTGGTGACATCGGTGCCCAGCAGGGCGTAGGAGGCCATGGTGTAGAAAGCCTGCGCATCGGTATAGCTGTTGGCTTTGTCGGTGGTGAAAATGAAGCTCTGGCCCAGCACGGCGGGGGTGACATCCCCTTCAGCGAGGGCCTGCACCCAGAAGTCCACCTCGCTCTGGGCGGGGTCGCGGGTGTCCGCTGCGTAATAGTATAACCGCCGCACGTAGTTTTCCATCGTATTGTCGGCGCAGATGGTTTCCTCGTAGGCGGCGTCCGGCTCAGCCGGGGCGTTTTTGGCGCTGCGTGCGTCGTCGGTGGTTTCCTCGGTGACGGCTGCCGCGTTGTCAGCGGCGGGGGAGCCGAGGGCACCGGTGAGGGTGCCGGTGTTCAACACCAGCGCCAGCGCCAGGCAGGCGGCCAGGTAGCCCAGCTTTTTCGCTTTGGCGTGGTGGCCCAGCGCGGCGGCGGGGACCAGCACAAACAGCGCGGCCAGGGGCAGATAGACCATCTTGCCCGGGGCCAGCAAAATGCCGGTGACGGCCAGCGCGGCCATGCGTTTCGGCGTGGGCTGGCCGTAGACGGCATCCAGCAATAGGGCCGTAAAGGCGAAGCACAGCCCCAGCAGCACAGCGTCGCGGCTGAAGCTGGCGGCGAGGTGCAGCGTCATGGGCAGCAGGGCCGCCGCAGTAAAGATGCGCTTGCCGCAGGGCGCGGCCTTGACGGCGAAGGCCGCCAGCAACGCAAACACGATAAGGTTTGCCAGCCGCCCCAGCGCCAGCGCCGGGGTAAAGCCCAAGTGCAAAAGATACGCAAGGAACACCGCACCGCCGCTGGCCAGATACAACAGCGGGTTCTGGTCAGTCTGCAGCTCGTGGTATTCCTGATGACTGGTGTAGGGGGCGTCGGTGGTGGTGAACAGCGTATCGGTGAACTCCTGCCAGGTGAAGACGGTGGTATTTTCGTCCTGCAAAAGCTCGTCGGTGTCGGTCTCCCGGCGGAAACTGGTGGTGGTGGGCACCTTGCCCATCTGCCAGTCATCGTGGGAGATCATATTGGCCCACTTGGTGGCTAAGGTAAAGCTTTGGTTGATGTGGTACTTTTCATCCGGTGCGGCGTAGGGCGGCAGAATGACCGAGTAGATGAGGCCAAAGCCCAGCACCAGTACAAAAACAAGGCGGTGCAGCGATACTTTGCGGCTGAGGCAGGCATACACGGCAAAGGCCGCCAGCAGCGCGGCCGCGCCGCCCGCCAGCAAAAAGAACCGCGTCAGGTAGCCGCCCATGCGCTGGTAGGTCACCTGCATGGCTAAAGTGCCGTCCACCGGCTCGCCGTTCAGGGTCATCTGCTCTTTCCAGAGGGCGACGCCGTTGCTGTGGCCGATGGCAAGGACTGCATCCGAGGTATAGCGCGCCGTGACGGACAGCCGGTAGCGGCGGCCCTCCTGGGCGGGCACGACGGGATCCAGCCCCAGGGTGGTGTACTGGTCCGGGATGATGTTTTGCATCACGCCGGTGGAGCGGGCCAGTTCCTCGCCGGTGTCGGCGTCGGACAGGACCACTTCCAGCTCACCCTGCGGCTGGGCGCCGGGCAGGTAGAACTCCAGCCCGATGGTGTAGAGCGCCTTGTCGTAGGTAAAGACCTGAGCGGCGGTGTCGCCGTCTGCCAGCAGCTCCGAGCGGTCGAAGTTATCGCAAAGGGTCTCGGTACGGCCCTTGCCCAGCTGGGGGCGCACGACGGCCAGCCAGATGAGCAGGGTAGATGCCAGCAGGACCACCAGCGTAAGGAGCGCGGCCGGGAGCGGGCGGTATTTGGTTTTGGTGTTGGGTTGGGGCATGGGGGCCTCCGGATAGTAGAGATGAGAGAGCCTCCCTTTGCACAAGGGAGCCTTTTAAAGGGTGGCCGAAATTACACGTCTACGTGAAACGCCGCTTTAACGGCATCGTGCCAGCGGCCGTCGGTGCGCAGGATGTGCTCGACCGCACCGCGAACGGCACCTTCGCCGCCGCGCTGGGGACACTGGTAGTCGGCGCGGGCCTTTACTTCGGGCGCGGCATCCGCCGGGCAGGCCACAAAGCCGCACAGCGCCATGGCAGCCAGGTCGTTCAGGTCGTCGCCGCAGTAGGCAATCTCCTCGCGGGCATAGCCGTTTTCGGCAAAAAATTTCTGCAAAAAGTCCGCCTTGTGGGGGACGTTCTGGTAAATATCGGTGATCTTCAGGTCGGCAGCGCGGCGGCGGACGGCTTCGCACTCGCGCCCGGTGCAGATCATCACGCGGATGCCTGCGGTACGGGCCAGCACCAGCCCGGCGCCGTCTTTCACGCCGAACTTTTTCAGCTCGTTGCCGGTGGAATCGTAGTAGATGCCGCCGTCGGTCAGTGTGCCGTCCACGTCCAGCACCAGTAAACGGATCATAAATTACGCCCTTTCGTATTCGCTGGGGGTGATGAAGCGCACCGGCAGCCCGGCGGCGCGGATGGCCCCGGCCAGCTGGGCGTTGTAGGCAGCGCCGCGCCCCGTGTGGGTGTGCAGACCCGTGTCCGCGTAGGCGGCGGTGCCGGGACGGTAGCCGTCGGCGCCCGCCAGCAACACTTCAGCTGCATTGCACAGGCGCAGCAGCCGCAGCAGCATCAGCACACTGTTGCCGCCCTGGGCATCGGTGCCGGAAAGCCGGTCGTAGTTGACGACGGTGGCATCGGCAGCAGCGCGCAGGTTGCTGGTCAGAATCAGCGGGCAGGGGTAGGCGGCGCTTTCGTCAAACCGCTTGGCGTTGGTGAAAAACGCATAGTCCGGCTTTACAAAGTCCGGCACAAAGTTGGCCGAAATGGTCACGTCGGCATCGGCGGCCGCCACAGCGGCGCGGCCTTCCTCGGCAGCCAGGGTGGCACCGGGGGCCAGGATCAGCACCCGCTTGCCCGCAAAGGCAGTGTGCAGGGCGGCGAGGGCCGCTTCGTCGTCGATGCGGCGGTTCTTGTACTCGGTGTAGAGCTTGTCCGCGTAGGCGGCGTCGAAGGCGGTCTTTTTGCCGGGGTCGATGGCCGCCAGCAGGTGGTTGATGTCCCGGTTGGTCAGGTCGCCCTTGTGGAGGTAATGCTCGGCGTAATTGCGGTGCAGGTTGAACCGGGCGGACAGGAAGTAGGCCGGGGAATAGCCCCAGGCGCTTTCGCCCTTGATGGGGGCAATGTGATCCTGGATGGCGTCCATGATCTCATCCAGATCGTAGTGGGTGTTGAGGTTTTCGTTGCAGTAATCGGCCACCAGCTCGATGGGCAGGTTGCCGGGGGTGCGGCCCATACCGTTCAGGCTGCCGTCTACGGTCTTGTCCCGCAGCAGCGGCTTATCGAGAAACTCCTGCGCCAGGCAGAAGCTTAATGCCATATTTTCATGCAGATGGAGGCCTAAGCGGATGTCCGGGGCCAGGTTATGGTCAGCGAGGCTGACGATGCGTTCTAAATCCCGGCGGCGCATGCTGCCGAAGGTATCCACAATGGAGAACTGCCACGGGTGGATAGCGTTGACCTGGTCAAAGATCCACAGCAGGTCCTTGTCGGCGTAGCCCATAATGTTGATGGGGTTGATGGACAGCTTGTAGCCCCGGGCTTTGACCTCGCGGGCAAAGTCCATGCCGTCGCGGATGTCGTAGTCGTGTGCGGTGATGCGGATGACCTCGATGCCGTGGCCGTCATAGGGGGAGAGCTTCGAGATGTCGTAGTTGGAGCGCATGGCCATGCCGGAGTAGATGGTGTGACCGCGCTGGGATTCCGGCGGCAGCAGGCGGTTCAGCTCCTCGATGGTGTTGCAGACGGTGACATCGGGGTCGTAGCCGTCCACATTGCGCAGGAAGCCGACCTCGACGATGTCGGTGCCGGCACGGGTCAGGGATTGGATGATGCGGCGGGCGGAGCCAAGGCCCCAGTGCCAATCGTTGATATAACCGCCGTCACGCAGGGTGCAATCCAGCAGTTTTACATCAGCCATGCTGTTTCTCCTTTAAAATCGTGTTGACAAGGGCCAGATCCTTGGGGGTGTCCACGCTGACGGTCTTGTAGGGGCTTACGATGGCGTGGACCTTGTGGCCGTTCTCAATAAAGCGCATCATATCGTTCTCTTCGGCTTTTTCCAGGATGGATTTGGGGGTGGCGTGGTAGAACGCCAGCGCCTGCTTGCTGTACAGCTGGATGCCGGTGACCTTCTCGTACTCGAAGTCGAGGGTGCCTTTCGGGTAGGGGATGGGGCTGCGGGAGATGAGCAGGATCTCCCGCGCCGCATTGGTGACGACCTTCTGGTTGGAGAAGTCGATGACGTCGGCGGGATGCTCCATAATGTTGGTGAGGACGGCGACGTAGCAGGGGTCCTCGGGCAGGGTATCCGGCAGGATGAGGTCAAAGGCGGCGGGGTTGACCAGCGGCTCGTCGCCCATCAGCTGCAGGTAAAGGTCGGCATCCTCGACGGTGCTGACCTCCCAGATGCGGCCGGTAGGGGTATCGTGGTCGGGGCTGGTCATCAGATAGCGCATGCCGTAGGTCTTGCAGGCATCGGCGATGCGCTCGTCATCGGTAGCGATGAGGACGTCGTCCAGCTTGGGGCAGGCTTTGGCGGCCTGGTAGACCCACCAGATCATGGGTTTGCCCAGCACATCCGCCAGCGGCTTGCCGGGCATACGGGTGCTTGCATAACGGGCAGGGATCACAGCGATTGTTTTCATAAAAATACCTCGCTTTGTCGGAGGGCGCTGTCAATGGTTTGGCAGACGCCGGGAAAATTTTTGTCTATATCCAGATTGGTAAAGCGTAAGACAGTTATGTGGTTGGCGGCGAAAAAGTCTGTGCGGTGGGCATCGGCCTGCTGCTGAGCGGCATCGTAATGCTGGGGACCGTCCAGCTCGATGATGAGATGCGCCTTGGCACAGTAGAAATCGGCGATGTATTCACCGATGGCCTTTTGGCGCTGAAAACGCACGGGACAGGTGCGAAGATATTCGTACCAAAGTTTGCGCTCCCACGGGGTCATATTTCTGCGCAGCTGCCGCGCAAGCGGGATGTTGCGGGGGTTGTAGCTGCGCATAGTGGCCTCCTTTTGTGGTGGGTGCTGCGGAAAGCCTCCCTCTGGGAGGGAGGTGGCTGCGCGATAGCGCAGACGGAGGGAGAGAGCCTTGGATTTAGAAGAACATACAGAGGAAAAGTCTCTCCCCCACCCGCTTCGCGGGAGCCCCCTCGCAGAGGGGGCCGTTCGACGGGATGCTTACAGGAAAAGAAGGAACCTTGAGTAAGATGCCGCTGAGAGGCTCCCTCTGGGAGGGAGCTGTCAGCGTTAGCTGACTGAGGGAGAGAGCCTGATTTTTAGCGGCATTTAATGGCACTGTCTCTCCCTCACCCACTTCGCGGGAGCCCCCTCGCAGAGGGGGCCTTTCCAGGTTGAGGATTACGGAAAGGAAGAACCTTCGGATGAGATGCTGCTGGAAGCCTCCCTCTGGGAGGGAGGTGGCTGCGCGATAGCGCAGACGGAGGGAGAGGGCTTTGGATTTAGAAGAACATACAGAGGAAAAGTCTCTCCCCCACCCGCTTCGCGGGAGCCCCCTCGCAGAGGGGGCCGTTCTGAGGGGTGGCTTACATTAAGGCCTTTGCTTCGTCGAGGGTCAGGAGAATTTTTTCGTCGGCGGCGGTGAAGGCGCGGAGGACGAAGCTTTGGACGGTGACGGCGCGGGCAAATTTGAAGGGGAGGCAGAAGTTCAGCACTTCGCTGGGCATCGTGCGCTCTAAGATCACCGCGTCGGGGAACAGGGCGTGGTAGTCGGTGGTGTCCCGCGGGTGGGTCTTGATGAACAGCGGCCCGGCGGTGTATTTGGCGGCGACCGCTTTGAACATCGCGTTCTGCTCAGCTTGTGTCATCAGGCCGTCCTCCACAAAGCTGCGGGGCAAAAGCAGGGTGGCCCCGGCGGCGTTTTCGGGCAGGGGCTGGGTGAGAAAAACACTGCGCACCATCGCTTTTTCGGCGTCGGTCAGGCTTTCCAGCAGTTCGCGCTTGCTGTCGGTCACCAAGCGGCTGGCGGGGAACAGCGTGCATTTCGCGGCGTCCTCGCTTTCTACTTTTGCGCACCACGGGCTGTCGCCCCAGTAAAGGTAGCCTTTTCCGGTGCGCTGCTTCCCGGCAAAATCGGGGGCGGCGCGCTGGTCGGTGACAAGGTGCTGGTCGGGGCCGAGGGTGCTGGCGAAGGTGTCCTCGCACAGGATATACCCGGCATGGCAGTCCTGCAGGTAGCGGCCCAGCACGCTCCAATCGTTGTGGATGCGCACCTCGTTATAGGCGGCGCGGGTAAAGCGCCAGCCGCACAGCTTCTCGAACGCCCGGCGGGCGCGCCGGGCGGCGAAGGGGCCGGTGACGGTGCCCGGCCAGCGGGTCTCGTCCACGATAACGACTTTGACAGCGCCGGTGGCCTCCAGCTTTTTAGCCAGAGACTGCGGCTCCGGCACGGCGGCGGAAAGCACCATGGTGTGGGGCTGGCCGTCAGTGCGGGAGGCCCGCAGCAGGTCGACAAGCACCTGATAGGCGGTATGGCAGATGTAAAGATTCGGCTTCATGAAAAATTATTCTCCGTCCGCCAGCAGCTTGACCGGCGGGAAGTGGATGCGGCCCCAGCCGGAGGCCCACTCGGGCATGGTCAGGTCGCTGTTGGTGACCTCGAAGGCAAACTCGGTCACGGGCTTGTCCAGGCAGACGGCCTGGGCCAGCGCGCCATCGAAGATGTCGAGGTAGAAGAAATACTGGCCCTCGCCCAAAAGACTTGGGTCGAACTCAAACACCGTGGTGTAGAGTTTGCCCGGCTCGGCGGCGCCCAGGTCCACCGGGTGGGTGATGCCCACGGGGCTGGAATCCCGCGCGTGGAGGTTCATCTTCATGTGGATGCCGGTGAAAGGCTCGGACACGCGCCAGGTGATTTTAATTTTCATCTTCTCGGTGTCGGCAAACACGCTGGATTCCTTGCCCACAAAGTCGAGGGTCTCCAGCCGCAGGCGCTTGCCGGCGCTGCCGGTCATGCGGGCCACATCGGCCAGGTCGTAGTGGACGACATTAACGTCGGTAGTGTCCATGTAGACGGCGATGGCCTGTTCGACGTCGCCGTCGAAGATGACCCTGCCTTTATCCAGCACCACGCAGCGGGTGCACAGCTGGCGGATGGTGGACATGTTGTGGCTGACGTAGAGCACGGTGCGGCCGTCCTGATTGGCGACATCGCTCATTTTGCCCAGGCATTTCTGCTGGAACTTCATGTCGCCCACGGCCAGGACCTCGTCCATGACCATGATCTCGCTGTCCAGATGGGCAGCGACGGCGAAGGCCAGCTTGACGAACATGCCGCTGGAATAGCGCTTGACGGGGGTGTCGATGAAGTCGCCGCACTCCGAAAATTCGATGATCTGGGGTAGTTTGGCGTCGATCTCGGCCTTGGTCATGCCCAAGATCGCGCCGTTCATATAGATGTTTTCGCGGCCGGTCATTTCGTTGTTGAAGCCGGTGCCGACTTCCAGCATGGAGGCCACGCGGCCGCGAATTTTGATCTCGCCCTCGGTGGGGGCGGTGATGCGGGACAGCAGCTTGAGCAGCGTGGATTTGCCCGCGCCGTTGCGGCCGATGATGCCCAGGGCCTCGCCCTGGTAGACGGTCAGGTCCACGCCGTTCAGTGCCATAAAGGTCTGGCCGAAGAGGCGCTGGTCGGTGCCAATGACGGTGTTGGGGTCCTCTTTGCCGCGGACGCGCGCCCACCAGCTTTGCAGGTCGTGGGTCAGCGTGCCGCCGCCGATCTGGCCGAGTTTGTACTGCTTTTTTAACCCCGTGACTTCGATAACGGGGCGTTTTTCGGTTGTAGCCATCTTGCGCCCCTCCTTACACGGTATCCATAAAGGTCTTTTCGATGCGGCTGAACAGCACCACGCCCAGCACCAGCGCCGCCGCGGTGAACACCAGGCTGTACACGATGCCAAAGGTGGTGACCGTGCCGGTACCCAGCGTTGCCATGCGGAAAATTTCGATGGGCGAGGTCATGGGGTTGAGCTGGACCAGAACTTTCAGGCGGGGGCTGGATTCCAACATGGACAGCGGGTAGACCACGGGGGAGGCGTACATCCACAGCTGTACGCCGAAGCCCACGGCAATGGCGAGGTCGCGGTACTTGGTGGTGAGCGACGACACGATGATGCCGACGCCCAGGCCCAGCAGCATGACCTCGAGGATGACGAAGGGTATGGCCAGCAGCCACAGCGTGAAGTGTATGCCGCTGCCGGTAGCCAAGAAGTAGATCCAGAAAATCAGGTACATGGCCGCCTGGATGAAGAAGTTGATGAGGCTGGTCAGCACCTGGCTGACGGGCATCGTCAGGCGCGGAAAGTACACCTTGCCGAATATCTGCGAGTTGGTGACAAAGGTGTTGGCCGTGTTGTTGACGCAGTTGGCGAAGAAAGTCCACAAGGTGTTGCCGGCCATGTAAAACAGGAAACCGGGCACGCCATCGGTGGGCATATTGGCCATGCCGCCGAACACCACGTTGAAGATGATGGTAGTGATAAGCGGGTTGAGGATGATCCACGCGGGGCCCAAAATCGTTTGTTTATACAGCACGGTGAAGTTGCGCTTGACGAACATCACGATAAGGTCACGGTATTGCCAAAGCTCGTGCAGGTCGATGTCAAACCACCCGGTTTTGGGGCGGATGACGGTCGTCCAGCCATCGGCAGGGAGGGTATGATTGTTTTCAGCCATGGAGGGCACCTTTTCCTTTTATATAATGGGCGATAGTTTGCATACTGATAGATACTACATTTTACCATGAAATGGGGGAAAAAGCAACTGACTGTGGACGAGAACGGTCAGTCCGTGACGGTGAAAGGCACCGATGGTACTGTGTATGTGCAGGGGACCAGTGATGTGACCGTTACTGTGGGGAGCTACAGCACTAATGTGGATACCTCCGGTGCCGCCACCGCCGACAGCTGGTCCGACTACGCCGTGGACAAGGCATAAACCAACGCAGTAAATTTCAGCATAAAATAAGCCCTGCACCGGAACCTACAGCTACCGGTGCAGGGCTTATTATGGTATAATGAAGAAAATGCGGAGGTACCCTATGGTACTGCCTCCTCAGGGAGGTACTTTTTTGACTGTTGCAGGTGTTCGTGCGTTTATAACAGTCAGATAAATCGGAATTTATAAGGAACTGATAATATGAAAGGATTTGAGCGAAAAAATCAATTATTTTCCCTTTGCGGATTGAATTGTGGGTTATGCCCTATGTTTTTAGGAAAGCACTGTGGCGGTTGCGGGAATGGTAATCAATCGTGCGGAATTGCTAAGTGTAGCCTTGAACATGGTAAAATTGAATATTGTTATGAATGTGAAAGTTATCCATGTGAAAAATATCGGTATATTGATAAATATGATTCTTTTATAACTCATAAACGCCAAAAAGCAGACTTGAAAATGATACAGGACATTGGTGTTGAACAGTATAATCTTCAACAACGGGAAAAAATGCAAATTCTTTCGCATTTACTTGCTAACTATAATGACGGTCGCAGAAAAAATTTCTTCTGTGTAGCAGTCAATTTATTAGAGCTTTCAGAATTACAAGAAGCTATGAAACAAATACAACAAAATGATGAATTGTCTGTCTTGTCCGTCAAAGAACAATGTTCATATATAGTTGATATACTTCAAAAAATTGCTGATAGAAGAAATATAGAGCGAAAACTTGTTAAAAAGTAGTTTGTAAATTCCAGTTTGACGGAGTAATGGATATGAAAATCCGAGAAGTGAATGAGAATAAAAAGCAATTTATAGCATTATTGTTATTAGCTGATGAACAAGAGAATATGATTGACCGTTATCTTGAAAAAGGTACTATGTATGTACTTGAAGATAATGATGTAAAAGCTGAATGTGTTGTCACCGATGAAGGTAACGGAATACTTGAAATCAAGAATATTGCGGTTGATCCGAAATATCATGGAATGGGATATGGGAAAGCATTGATTGACTTCCTTGCAAGTAAATATGCAGATGAATATTCTATTTTGCAGGTTGGAACAGGTGACAGCCCGTTGACCGTACCGTTTTATGAAAAATGCGGATTTGTCCGCTCTCACAATATTCCGAATTTCTTTACGGACAATTATGACCACCCAATTTATGAGAGTGGTGTACAGTTAATAGATATGGTATATTTGCAAAGATGTTTATAACTTCCAGTTTATCTCCTTGCTGCTGTACTATACAAGATATGCGCCCCTGCTCCCGCCGGGGTGGCTGCCATAGAAAAAGGGAGGCACCGCCGCGCGGTGCCTCCCTTTTCACATTTTATGCAGAAAACTGAAAATTAAACGTTAAAAGTCTTATCCTTGATCTCGCCGACAACCTTGGCGGTGAAATCTTCCAGAGACATCGCGGTGGTCTCGCCCTTGCGGTCGCGGACGCTGATGTTGTTGGCTTCGACTTCCTTGGCGCCGAGGACCAGCATATACGGCACGCGGTCGACCTGCTGGGCCTGGCGGATCTTGTAGCCGATCTTCTCGTTGGACTCATCCAGCACGGCGCGGATGCCGGCAGCCTTCAGGCTGTCGTTGACGGCGCGGGCGTAGTCCAGCGTCTTTTCGCTGACGGGCAGGACCTTGACCTGCGTCGGGGCCAGCCAGGTGGGGAAGCGGCCCTTGGTCTCCTCGATCATATAGGCCATGAAGCGGTCCAGAGAGCCGAGGATGGCGCGGTGCAGGACCACGGGGGTCTTTTCGGAGCCGTCCTTGTCGATATAGGTCAGGTGGAACTTGGCGGGCAGGCAGAAGTCCAGCTGGCAGGTGGACAGGGTGTACTCGGCACCCACGGCGGGCTTCACGTTCACGTCCAGCTTCGGGCCGTAGAAGGCGGCCTCGCCGATCTCCTCGGTGAAGTGGATGCCCAGCTCGGTCAGCACCTCGCGCAGAGCGCTCTCGGCGTGGTTCCACATGGCATCATCGTCGTGGTACTTCTTCTTGTCGGCGGGGTCGCGCAGGCTCAGCACGCAGCGGTAATCGGTGATGTTGAAGTCCTTGTACACCTCAAAGATCAGGTTGCACACGTCTGCGACCTCGCTCTTGATCTGCTCCGGGGTGCAGAACAGGTGGGCGTCGTTCTGGCAGAAGTGACGGCCGCGCTCGATGCCCTTCAGGGTGCCGGAGGACTCATAGCGGAAGTCGTGGGCGATCTCGCCGATGCGGATGGGCAGCTGGCGGTAGCTGTGGGGCTGGTTGGCGTAGATCATCATGTGGTGGGGGCAGTTCATCGGGCGCAGCACGTAATCCTCGCCCTCCATCTCCATGGCGGGGAACATGTTCTCGCGGTAGTGATCCCAGTGGCCGGAGGTGCGGTACAGGTTCACGGTGCCGATGCAGGGAGTCATGACGTGCAGATAGCCGCGCTCACGCTCCTTGGCTTTGATATAGTTTTCCAGCTCCTGCCAGACGGTGTAGCCGTTGGGCAGGAACATGGGCAGGCCGCGGCCGACCAGGTCGTCGGTCATGAACAGGCGCATTTCCTTGCCGATCTTGCGGTGGTCGCGCTCGCGAGCCTCCTGCTGCTGCTTCTCCCAGGCGTCCAGCTCCTCCTGATTGCGGAAAGCCACGCCGTTGATACGGGTCAGCATCTTGTTCTCTTTGTCGTTCTTCCAGTAAGCGCCGGACTGCTGGGTGATCTTGAAGGCTTTCAGGGCCTTGGTGTAGGTCAGGTGGGGTCCGATGCACATGTCCACGTACTCGCCCTGCTGGTAGAAGCTGAACTCGGTCTCCTCGGCCAGGTCAGCCATATGTTCGATCTTGTAGTGCTCCTGGCGCTCTTCCATCAGCTTGACGGCTTCGGCGCGGGGCAGGATGAAGGGCTTGATGGGAAGATTCTCTTTGCAGATCTTCTTCATCTCTTTCTCGATGGCGGCCAGGTCCTCGTCGGTCAGCTTGGTGTCACCGAGGTCGACATCGTAGTAGAAGCCGTTCTCGGTGGCGGGGCCGAAGGCAAAGTCAGCCTGGGGGTACAGGCGCTTGATGGCCTGGGCCATGATATGGGCAGCGGTGTGGCGCAGGACATGCAGCTCCTGGTCCTGCGGACACTCGGCGACGGTACCGTCTTTGTAGATGATCTTCATGATTGTACGCTCCTTTTGCAATTGCACAAAAATGCAATAAAAAATGCTCCATCCCTCGCTTACAAAAGGGATGAAGCATGCAGCTCCACGGTTCCACCCAGATTGCGCTTCTATATAAATAAGGTAAGCGCCGCTCGTGCCGGCTGTAACGGGCCGTACCCGGCGGAGGTTCGCCCCCGCGCTCGGCAGTGGTAAGAACGCAGCTGCGCACAAAACCGCTTGCACCACGCGGGTCTGCCGCGGCGGTTCTCTCTTGTGTGGCTGGGGTGTGTTCCGTTTGTCTGCCTCATGGCTTTGTCAGGATGAAGATAGTTTATTTATAGCACAAGATTTGAGGGAAGTCAAGAGGAAAATTTTGGGGATTTGGAGGCACCCTCTCCGCAAAATTGCACAAAAAAACGGCGGTGCGGGGAGCCGGGCGGCGGTAATGTGCCGAAGTTTGATTTTATACATTGACTTTACATATTTATGCAACTATACTGGATGCATACCAAGTGAGGGCTTGGGAATTTATTGAATAAGATTCGAGGGAATATACCATGAAAAAACTGACTGCTCTTTTGATGGGCACCGCTATGGTGCTCAGCCTGGCCGCCTGCGGCGGCTCCGCTTCCTCTGCTGCTTCTTCTGAGGCTGCCTCCAGCGAGGCTGCTTCTTCCGAGGAGACCAGCGAGGCTGCTTCTGAGGAAACCACCGATGAGACCGCTGCCCTGACCACCGTCAACGCCGGCAAGCTGACCATGTCCACCAACGCCGCTTTCCCCCCGTACGAGATGACCACCGACAGCGGTGACTTCGAGGGCATCGACATCGATGTGGCTGCTGCCATTGCTGAGAAGCTGGGCCTGGAGCTGCAGGTCGACGACATGGACTTCGACGCGGCCCTGCTGGCTGCCCAGAGCGGCAAGAGCGACATGGTCATGGCCGGCGTTACCGTCACCGACGAGCGCCAGAAGGTCATGGACTTCTCCGACACTTACGCCGAGGGCATCCAGTCCATCATCGTGCCCGAGGATTCCGACATTGCTTCCGCTGACGATCTGGCCGGCAAGATCATCGGCACCCAGCGCGGCACCACCGGTTACATCTACTGCACCGACGACTTCGGCGATGAGAACGTCATGGCTTACGACAACGGTCTGACCGCTGTGCAGGCCCTGAACAACGGCCAGGTCGACGCTGTTGTTATCGACAACGCCCCCGCCAAGGAGTTCGTGGCTGCCAACCCCGGCCTGAAGATCCTGGATACCGCTTATGCCCAGGAAGATTACGCCATCGGCGTGGCCAAGGGCAACACCGAGCTGCTGAACGCCATCAACGGCGCCCTGGAAGAGCTGCAGGCTGACGGCACCCTGCAGAGCATCGTTGACAAATACATCAAGGCAGAGTAAAATCTGACGTAGGGGCGTTTGAACACCTACTGTCCGAGGAAGGGCACGCCGGGAGCACCGGCGCGCCTTTTGTTTGTTAGGAACCCGTAAAAGATCACCGGCGCGGCCGGGAAAGGTTGTGGTGCGATGGAAGCACAGTTTGAAATGCTTTCAGAAATGGCAAAAAACGGCGATAAGCTGAACTTTGGACAGGATTTCTTTGTGAAATTCTACCAGGCGTTTTTGTATTCTGACCGCTGGCAGCAGTATTTTAAGGGCGTGGGTACCACGCTGTTGGTAACGGCCATTGCGCTGGTGCTGGGCGTTGTGCTGGGCGCCATCGTGGCGATGATCCGTGTGGGCCATGCCCAGCAGAAACCCCACCACCGCAACCCGATCCTGGGTGTGCTGAACGCCGTGTGCCAGGTGTATGTCACGGTCATCCGCGGCACGCCTATGATGGTGCAGCTGCTCATCATGAGCATGGTCGTCTTTGCCAGCAGCCGCAACTTTACCATGGTTGGCGCGCTGGCGCTGGGCATCAACTCCGGCGCGTATGTGTCGGAGATCATCCGCGGCGGCCTGATGGCGGTGGACCCCGGCCAGATGGAAGCCGGGCGCAGCCTGGGCCTGAATTACATGACCACGATGTTTGAAATCATCATCCCCCAGGCGATCCGGTCCATTTTGCCGTCTTTGGGCAACGAGTTCATCATGCTGCTGAAGGATTCCTCGCTGATCACGGTCATCGGCGGCAAGGAGCTGCTGTATGCGGCCCAGGGCATTATGAACCGTACCTACGAAGCCATGTTCCCGCTGCTGGGCGTTGCCGCCATCTATCTGGTGCTGGTCATGCTGTTCAGCGCGCTGCTGGCAAAATTTGAGAGGAGGCTGGCACAAAGTGATCGACGTTAAAGGACTGAAAAAGAATTACGGCGGTCTGCAGGTGCTGAAAGGCGTAGACCTGACCATTGACAAAGGCGACTGCGTGGTGCTGGTCGGCCCCTCCGGCTGCGGCAAATCCACGTTCCTGCGCTGCCTGAACCGGCTGGAAGAACCGGACGGCGGCGAGATCATCTTCAACGGCAAGGCCGTGACCGACCACGACATTGACCATGTGCGCCAGAAGATGGGCATGGTGTTCCAGCATTTCAACCTGTTCCCCCACCTGACGGTGAAAAAGAACATCACGCTGGCCCCGGTCAAGCTGGGCCTGATGAAGCAGGCCGAAGCCGACGCCAAGGCGATGGAGCTGCTGGAGCGCATCGGCCTGGCCGACAAGGCCGACACCTACCCGAACATGCTTTCCGGCGGCCAGAAGCAGCGCATTGCCATTGTGCGTGCGCTGGCCATGAACCCCGACGTGCTGCTGTTCGACGAGCCGACCTCGGCCCTTGATCCCGAGATGGTGGGCGAGGTGCTGGAGCTGATGAAGGAGCTGGCCCGCAGCGGCATGACGATGGTCTGCGTGACCCACGAGATGGGGTTTGCCCGCGAAGTGGCGAGCCGTGTGATTTTTATTGACGAAGGCGTCGTCAAAGTCGACAAACCGCCGAAGGAGTTTTTTGCCAACCCGGAAAACGAGCGGTTGAAGGCGTTTTTGTCGAAGGTTTTGTGAGTTTTATATTGCGGTTTGAGTGGTTCACCATGTTGTGGTGAGCCACTTTTTTATTGGCAAAAAAAGAAAAGGAGGGGTCAAGACCCCTTCCTACGAAACCGACGGAAACGACAGCCAATATCCAAACGGTCGGCCGCGCACATCCGGGCGGATATGGAATCCGCCCCTACGGTGGGTGAGAAGTGTTTGCCTTACGGTCGTAGGGGCCGATTCTATATCGGCCCGTAGGGGGCGTCGAGGACGCCGCCCCCTACGGGTGATTTTAATGCTAGTGGCTAAAGTAGCCACCCCTCAGTCCCCTTCGGTGACAGCTCCCCTCGGAGGGGAGCCTTTGCGGGCCGATGACGAGCATCGGCCCCTACAGTATGGGCGCAGAGGAATTTAGGCCCCGAAGGGGTCAATATGGAGAACGGGCCAAAAGCGTTAAGAAAAATGCAGCACTCCTGCATTTTTTAGATTTTGGGTCCTTCGACCACAACTTTGGGGTTCTCAGGGGCGAGCGCTTGGCGGCGCACAACGAGCGCCGCCAGTTTGCTACGCAAACCCGCTCGTGCGGTTATTCGCCCCGCTGGGGCGAACATTGCTCGCTCCCCAGTTTCGCTGCGCTCAACCGTGGCCCCTTGCTCGCAACCCCGCAATCCCCTAAGGTGGGGTTGCGGGGTCGCGCAGCGATCAATGCCCCAGTGGGGCATTGAACCGCACGAGCGGGCCAGCTCTGCTGGATGGCGGCCATCGTTTTGGCCGCCAAGCGCGCTGCTTCGGAACAGCGAGACTTTTTCGCTTCCTTTTTGGTCACAAAAAAGGTAGGCCTAATGGAAGTATGCCATTATAAAAGGCCCTGCCGCAAGGTAGGCAGGGCCGGGGTGGATGCTATTAAAATTTAAACTTATCTAGCAGTATAATCAGCGTCCAGTTCAGCCATGAGGCGTTCGGCGCTTTCGCGGGTGTCGGTCATGCGGACAGCGTTGCGCAGCGGCAGCACGGCGCGGGGGGTGACGGAGAGCTCGTCCAGGCCCATGGCCAGGAAAGTTTCGGTCAGGGCCAGGTCAGCGCCCAGCTCGCCGCAGATGCCGACCCAGATGCCGTTCTTGTGGGCGTTCTCGGTGACCAGCTTGATCAGGCGCAGCACGGCGGGATGGTGCGGATCGTAGAAGCGGCCCAGGTCGTTGTTCTGGCGGTCGCAGGCCAGGGTGTACTGGGTCAGGTCATTGGTGCCGATGCTGAAGAAGTCGACTTCCTTGGCCAGACGGTCGCTGTTGATGGCGGCGGCCGGGGTCTCGATCATGATGCCGATCTGCACGTCCTCACTGTAGGGGATGCCCTCATGCTTGAGGTCGCGCTTGACTTCCTCGCACAGCTTCTTGGCTTCCCGCACTTCCCACACGCTGGTGACCATGGGGAACATGATGCCCAGCTTGCCGTAGGCAGAGGCGCGGAACAGGGCGCGCAGCTGGGTGCGGAAGATCTCCGGGCGGGTCAGGCAGATGCGCAGGGCGCGCATGCCCATGGAGGGGTTGTCCTCTTTGGGCAGGTCAAAGTAGCCGATCTGCTTGTCGGCGCCGATGTCCAGCGTGCGGATGATGACCTCTTTGCCATCCATGTCGGACAAGACCTGCTTGTAGGCCTCGAACTGCTCGTCCTCGGTGGGGAAGGTGGAGGAGTTCAGATAGAGGAACTCGCTGCGGAACAGGCCGATACCGCCGCCGTCGTTGACCTGCACGGCGTGGACGTCCTCGGGCGAGCCGATGTTGCAGTAGATGCGGACGGTCTTGCCGTCCTTGGTCACGTTGGGCTGGCCCTTCAGGGTCTCCAGCAGGCGCTGCAGGCGCTGCTGCTCCTCACGCTTCTTCAGCAGGCGGTCGCGGGTGTCGTCATCGGGGTCGATGACCAGTGCGCCGGTGCTGCCGTCGGCGATGGCCTGGCGGCCCTCGTACTCAGGCTTGAGGGCGTCGCCCACGCCGACGATGGCGGGGATGCCCATGGTGCGGGCCAGGATGGCGGTGTGGCTGGAGCCGGAACCGCCCGCCGTGATGAAGCCCAAAATCTTGGACTTGTCCAGCTGGATGGTCTCGGAGGGGGCCAGGTCGTCGGCGGCCAGCAGGACCGGCACGTCGGAGGCGATGCCGCCCTGCACCACGCCGCACAGGATGCTGAGGATGCGCTGGCTGACGTCCTTGACGTCGGCGGCGCGGGCCTGCATGTAGGCATCGTCCATGGAGGCGAACATCTCGGCGAACTGCTCGGCGGTGTCGGAGACGGCGGCCTCGGCGTTCATCTTCTGGTTGGTGATGCGGTCCTCGATGGCTTCCTCGTAGTCCAGGTCCTCGGCCATCATCTGGTGGGTCTCAAACAGCATGGCGGCTTCGTCGCCGGCCTCGGCGCGGGCCTGCTCGGCCAGCTGGCCCAGCTGCTCCACGGCGCCGGTCTGGGCGCCCTTGAAACGATGCCACTCGGCATCGGTATCTTCTACGGTATAGCGTTTGATCTCGGCGGTGGCGCGGCGGTAGTAGTACAGCGGGCCTACGCCCACGCCGGCGGAAACGCCCTTGCCCTGAATGGTGATCATCGTGCAAAATCCTCCCTTTTATATAGGATGCGAAAAAAGCCGCGGCCGCCGTTTGGTTGGGGCTGCCGCGGCCGGGTGGTGCAATAAGGTTTACAGATGCTCGGAGAAGAACTTCTCCATGGCGGGGGCAGCGGTGTCCTCGTCAGCGCCCTCGATGCGGACGGTAACGGTATCGCCGCACTTGATGCCCATGCCCATCAGGGCCATCAGGCGGGTGGCGTCAACGGACTTGCCGTTCTTGTCCACGATGGT